>ENA-ORXI01001129-ORXI01001129.1-sediment-metagenome-genome-assembly--contig:-NODE-1129-length-21263-cov-11.778675_pt1 | contig 21263 bp, 13 predicted proteins | sample MGYA00237861_ERZ511468 | MGnify/ENA primary metagenome ERZ511468 (study PRJEB26299, sample SAMN06266213) | sediment metagenome | isolation source: Hudson Canyon methane seep mesocosm | place...
GATGAATCTAAAGATTCTCAATTAATCGGTCAATTTGGTGTTGGTTTTTATTCTGCATTTATCGTTGCTGATAAAGTGACCTTAACAACACGTCGTGCAGGTTTAACATCTGAACATGGTGTGCAATGGACATCAGCTGGTAAAGGTGACTTTACTATTGAAACAATTGATAAACCTGCCCGTGGTACTGAAATCACTCTGCATTTACGTGAAGATCAAGAAGAGTTCTTAAACAGCTGGCGTTTACGTAATTGCATTACTAAATATTCTGATCATATCAATTTACCAATCATGATGGCGGCAGAGCCAGTACCGAATGAAGAAGGCGAAATTGATGAGTCAGTAGTTCTTGAAGATGAAACAGTCAATAAAGCAACAGCTTTATGGACACTATCTAAGAACGATATCTCTGATGAAGAATACATTGAATTTTACAAACAAGTTTCTCATGATTTCCAAGAGCCTTTAAGCTGGAGTCATAATAAAGTTGAAGGTAAAACTGAATACACCTCATTGCTTTATATCCCTTCAAAAGCACCCTTTGATTTATGGGACCGTGATAGCACTAAAGGCTTAAAACTTTATGTGAAACGTGTTTTCATTATGGAAGATGCTGAACAATTAATGCCTCGCTACTTACGTTTTATTCGTGGTGTCATTGATACCAATGATCTGCCTTTGAATGTATCACGTGAAATTCTTCAAGGTAGCAAAACGATTGATAGCATTCGTGCTGCATCAGTGAAGAAAGTATTGGGCGAATTGAAAAAAATGGCCAATAACGATGCTGAGAAATATGCTGCGTTTTGGAAAGAGTTTGGCCAAGTCATCAAAGAAGGTTCAGGTGAAGACTTTGCCAATAAAGATGCATTGGCTAAATTGATGCGTTTCTCAACGACTGAAACAGGCTCAGAAGAACAAACTGTTTCTCTTGAAGACTATGTTGGTCGTATGGCTGACAAACAAGACAAGATCTATTACATTACGGCAGAAAGCTTTGCAGCGGCTAAAAATAGCCCGCACTTAGAAGTCTTCCGTAAGAAAGGTATCGAAGTTTTATTATTAGCTGATCGTGTTGATGAATGGTTAACAAACTCATTAACTGAGTTTGATGGCAAACAACTACAATCTGTTGCTAAAGGTGACTTAGATCTTGGTGAACTTGAAGATGAAGCTGAGAAAAAAGCACAAGAAGAAACAGATAAAAACTTTGAAGACCTAGTTGAACGCGTTAAAACAACATTAGGTGATAAAGTTAAAGATGTTCGTATTACACATCGTTTAACTGATTCTCCAGCATGTTTAGTGGCCGATGATAATGATATGAGTGCGAACCTTGAGCGTATGCTTAAAGCCGCTGGTCAACAAATGGGTCCTGATACAAAACCTATCTTTGAATTGAATCCAGAACATCCAATGGTTGAGCGTTTGAAAGCTGAATCTGATGAGGGTCTATTTACAGATTGGTCTTCAATCTTGTTTGATCAAGCATTATTGGCAGAAGGTGGTCAGCTAGAAGACCCTGCAAGTTATGTGAAACGTTTGAATGAGTTGCTTTTAACTCTAACTAAATAATGCATTTAAGCATAACGTCAACTAAGTAATGCATTCAAGCATAACGTTAACTAAGTAATGCATGTAAGCGTAACGTTAACTAAGTAATGCATGTAAGCATAACGTTAACTAAGTAATGCATGTAAGCGTAACGTCATCCCCGAGATCTTTTATCGGGGATCTATATGGACAGATTAAATAACTATCTGGAGTCTATTTTTAGATAAAAAATAGATGGATTCCCAATAAAAGATCTTGGGAATGACACTAAAGTAGTAAAATGCTGGGTAGATATCTATCCAGCATTTTTTTTGGAAAAATTTTATGAACGATACAACATCAGAGTCAGCTGAATTTCAGTCTGATAATTTACAACGCTTTATCTTTGATAATGCCGCTATTCGTGGTGAATGGGTACATTTAAGCGACAGCTGGCAGCAAGTCACCAAGCTACGTGAATATCCTGTTGCAATTCAAGGTTTACTGGGTGAAATGATGGCTGCAGCGGCATTATTAGCTGCAACAGTGAAGATTAAAGGCCGTTTAGTACTGCAGATTAAATCATCAGGCCCAGTGACTTTGATGATGGTTGAATGTACCAGTGAAAATACCTTACGTGCATTTGCACAGTGGGATGGCGATGTTGCTGATGATGCAACGTTGACGGAAGTAACTGGAAATGGCGCTTTAGCGATTACAATTGATGTGGAAGGATCCAAACAACCATATCAAGGTGTTGTCAGCTTAGAAGGTGATTCTATTGCCAGTGTATTAGAAACTTACTTCCAACAATCAGAGCAATTGGATACACGAATCTGGTTAGCCGCTGATGCTAACGCGGTATCGGGTTTATTTTTACAACAATTACCAAGTAGTGATAACGATAATAAAGAAGAAGACGAAGAGCACTGGTCTCGTATTAGCCAATTAGCCTCAACAGTTAAACCGGTTGAATTACTTGAATTAGGTTGTGGCACATTACTTCACCGCCTATTCCATGAAGAAGAATGCCGCTTATTGACAGCAACAGGCCTTAGTTTCTCATGTAACTGTTCACGAGAACGAGTTGGGGAAACCATCGGTCTATTGGGTGAGCATGATGCTAAAGAGTTAGTGGAAGAGCAAGGTAAGATTGAAGTGGCTTGTGAATTTTGCAATGAACATTACCACTTTGATAAAGTGGATGTTGCCCGTTTATTTGCAGATGCAACATTATCAAATTCTGATTCTAAAACGGTACACTAGATTTACTTGGTTTAAAGTGTAATAATCCGTATATCATCATTTTCTAATATTGAGGGTTCAAGATGGCACACGTAATCGTAATTGGAGCAAGCACTGGAGGCTTACCCGCAGCCTATGAGGCACGTGATGCATTAGGAGAAGAGCATGATGTTACGGTTGTATCGAATACACCAGTTTTCCATTTTGTACCTAGCAACCCTTGGATTGCCGTTGGCTGGCGACAACGTAAAGATACAGCCTTTGATATTGAACCTTACTTAAGTAAGAAAGGTATCGCGTTTTCTTCAGCGGGTGTCACTGAAATTAAAGCAGAACAGAATCAATTGCTTTTAGGTGATGGCACAACGCTAGATTATGACTTTTTAATCGTTGCTACAGGACCAAAATTAGACTTTGATGCTATCGAAGGTCTAGGCCCAGAAGGATATACGGAATCAATTTGTAGCATTGACCATGCTGAAAAAGCCTATGAATCATGGCAGGAATTTGTTAAAAATCCTGGTCCTATTGTGGTCGGAGCTGTACAAGCAGCATCATGTTATGGACCGGCATATGAATATGCCATGATCATGAATCAAGCCCTAAGAAAAGCTAAAATTCGAGATCAAGTGCCCATCACTTTTGTGACCTCTGAACCTTATATTGGTCATCTAGGTTTAGGTGGTGTTGGTGATTCAAAAAGTTTATTAGAATCAGAATTTAGAAACAATGATATTAAGTGGATCACGAACGCCAAAGTAGCAAAAGTCACTAAAGGCGAAATGCTCGTTGAACAAGTAAACGACCAAGCTGAAACAATAAAAACACATCAACTTCCTTTTAAATTCTCAATGATGTTACCTGCTTTTAAAGGTGTGGATTGTGTGGCGAACATGGGCGAGGAAGTGGTCAATCCCCGTGGTTTTCTTAAAGTAGATGAGTTCCAACGTAATCCAAAATATCCAAATATCTATGGTGTTGGGGTATGTATTGCTATTCCACCAGTTGAAGCAACACCTTTGCCAGTTGGCGCGCCTAAAACGGGTTATATGATCGAAAGTATGGCGACCGCATCAGTAGATAATATTAAAGCAATTGTCGATGGTAAAGAGGCTTATGCTAAAGCCACATGGAATGCCATTTGTCTTGCAGATATGGGCCACTCAGGTGCCGCTTTTGTTGCAATGCCACAAATTCCACCACGAAATACTGCTTGGATGAAAAAAGGTAAATGGGTCAGGCTAGCAAAAATAGGCTTTGAGAAATACTTCATCTATAAAATGAAAAAGGGCTCATCAGAACCTGCTTTTGAAAAATACTTTTTGAAGTTCTTAGGAATAGGCAAAACAAAATAAAATATCGTAGGTTGGTTTAGAATCTGACTTATAGAAATTGTAGGTTGGACTTTAGTCCAACATGTCGGGTTAAAGCCAGGCCTGCAAGTCTATGATATTTCGAGGTTTTTAATGCTGATGGTAAAGTCAGAAGAGTCATCATTTAAATAGATTTCACCATCTTGAATATTGCATTGCAATTGCATTGAACGGTTCACCATTGCATCCACACCCTCGGCATTGATATGAATCACCTTAAGGTTGTTAAAACGCTGACATTTTTCTTGTTGTTGCTGCCACCACACTTTGGCTTTTTTTTCATGGTAGGTATAAATAATCACCTGTTTGGCACGGCCACAAGCTTTACGAATTCTTTTTTCATCAGGTTGACCCAAATCAATCCATAGATCAATTTCATCAGTCAGTGATTTTTCCCAGAGATCGGGCTCATCATCACTGGCTATGCCTTTAGTAAAACTCAGTCGCTCACTGGCATTGGCCATAAATGCAATAAGACGAATCATAAAACGAAAGTCTGTTTCAGAAGGATGCTGTGCCACCGTCAATTCATGGCTTTGATAATAATGCTTATCCATATTGGCAATATTAAGAGATATTTTATTGATTGTTGAGCTTTTAGCCATAAGTTTTATCACTTGAATTAGATGCTTCAATTGTAGAGTATTTCTACTGTTGGATTGATTATTTTTTATTAAATGAATAGTGAGTAAAGCTTGTGCATAAGCAGTACTATTTAAAGAGGGTGTAACGGTTTGTTTCTTCAAGTATGATGTTACTTCACAGGAGAATAGGCTTCGAGCATGTTTAAGGTTGTTTACAGTAATAATATGGTGCAATTAGCGGCTCATCTTGCCGAGTTGCAGCAATCTCAGCCATTGCCTCCTTTAGAAGCTGAAACGGTTATTGTGCAGAGTAATGAGTTGACTCGCTGGTTATCATTATTTTTAGCCCAATCTCATGGTGTGGTCAGCCATATTGATTTCCCGTATCCCTCTGCTTATATCTGGGCATTGTTTCGCAAACTATTACCCAATATACCTAAACAATCTTCTTTTTCGACTGATGCAATGGCATGGCGTTTATATGAACTCCTGCCACAATGTCGGCAACAAGCTGGCTTTGAGTCTATTGATGCCTATCTTGGTGAGGCCAATGAACCATTAAAACTTTATGGTTTGGCACATCGTATTGCTGATACTTTTGATCAATATCTCATGTACCGTCCTGATTGGATTCAAGCATGGGAGCAGGGCGAGAAACCACATTGGCAGGCGATGTTATGGCAACAATTGACTGATGGTGATAACAAACCAATGCATCGAGCTAATTTACTAGTTCAGTTGCAGGACTATTTGGCATCGATTGAGCAACGTCCAGCTCAACTACCATCACGAATGGCAATCTTTGGTATTTCGGCATTACCACCTGTTTATTTAGACTTATTTAAATTAATGGCCAGACACTGTGATGTCACCTTATATTTTCTTTCTCCAAGTGAAGAGTATTGGGGCGATCTGGTCGATCAAAAAACACAAACACAACGTTTAATTGATTCACCAGAACAAGCTGATTATTTAGTCAGTGGTCATCCTTTATTAGCGAGTTTAGGCAAACAAGGTCAGGAGTTTTTTGACCAGTTGCAAGAGATTCAGCCAGAAGAAGAATCATTGTTCATGCCGCCTGAGTGTGATCAGATGTTGGGGCTATTACAACAAGATATTGTTACCTTAAGAGAGATAAGCACTGAGCAGCCACATAGGTTTATAGCTCTAGATGATGACTCTATTATGGTTCATTCTTGCCATAGTGCTATGCGTGAAATCGAAGTATTACATGATCAGCTGTTAGCATTGTTTGAACGCCATCCTGACTTATCTCCGACTGATATTGTGGTGATGACACCTGATATTGAACTGTACACCCCGTGGATAGATGCCGTCTTTTCTTGTGCCAAAGCGGAGCATTTTATTCCTCATGGTATTGCAGATAGTGGGATCCAGAGGCAAAGTCCTGTTTTATCAGCTTTTACGAGTCTTTTAGATTTACCTCAGTCACGTTTTGATGTTGAAACCGTGATGGCATTATTAGATTGTCCTGCCGTTCAAAAACGATTCTCATTATATGAAGACCAAATAGAGCTTATTCGAACATGGTTACGTGATACTCAAACACGTTGGGGTATCTCAGCTGAAGATAAAGCTGCCTTAGGTTTACCTGAAATAGAAGCTAATACGTGGCGAGCAGGTTTAGATCGCCTGTTATTAGGCTATGCCATGCCGTTGAATACAGAGGGTGAAGATTGGGGACTGTTTGATGGCAAACTAGGTTTTGATGGTATTAGTGGTGAACGAGCTGACACCATGGCACAGCTATGTGCATTTGTAGATAAGCTTGATCGCTGGCGCAAGCGATTGAAAGCGGAGTTTAATGCTGAGCAATGGCAACAGCAACTATCCCGTCTTTTAGATGACTTCTTTATTGCTACGACTGAGCAGGGTAGTGATGAAGCCGAGTTATTACTGATCAGAAAATCATTAGATTCTTTAGTAGAAACGACTGAATTAGCACAGTTTGAACAGACTATGAAAATTGACTTAGTTGAAGAGTGGCTGAATGGACATTTAGATAGCCAGCAAACACAAAGTCGATTCATGGGCCATGGTGTTACTTTTTGTGGCATGGTGCCAATGCGAAGTATCCCATTCCCTGTGGTTTGTTTGATTGGTATGAATGATGAGAGTTATCCTCGTCGTCAGCCAACGGCCGGTTTTGATTTATTATCTAATGACTTTAGAAAAGGTGATCGTAGTCGCCGTGATGATGACCGTTATTTGTTTTTAGAATCATTACTGTCAGCACAATCACATTGTTACATCAGTTATGTAGGGGCTAGCATTAGTGACAATGCCGTCATTCCACCTTCGGTATTAGTCAGTGATTTACGTGATGTTTTACGCCAAAGTTTCGAGACTGAGGATGAAGAAAATCCAGATATCTGGCAGCAGATATTAACTCAACATCCATTACAGGCTTTTAGTCGACGTTATTTTGACCAAAGCTCAGAAAAACACTTTAGCTATGTAACAACACACTGTCCACCTGAGAAGAAAGAGGCTCAGACAGCGAGTCACTGGTTTGAGACTGCCTTGCCAGTTGTGGATGAGTCATGGAAAAATAGCAGTCTAAATCAATTGCTTAAATTCTTTAGCCACCCAGCACGGTATTGTTTGCAAGAACGTTTGGGATTACGTTTAGAGACTGATGATGACAAGTTAGAAATACGAGAACCTTTTGCACTTGATGGGCTGCAAGCATGGTCATTACGACAGCAATTATTAAGCTATCGTTTACAAGGTAAAGATCTCAACGATGCTCTTACATTAATTAAGGCAACGGGTGTATTGCCTCAAGGCAGTGTGGGCGAGCAGGTTTTTTATGATCAAACTGAACAAGTTGAAGCCTTTGCTGAACAATTATTACCAGATTATCCTGAAGAATTTTTAACACCTTTAGCATTCGAATGTACCATTGATGATTTTAAAATAGTGGGACAATTAGAAGGGCTTTCTGAGGAAGGTTTGTTTAGCTATAGAATGGGAAAAACAAAAGGCAATCAATTGCTTAATGTATGGTTGCGTCATTTATTACTCAATTGCGTGAAACCTAAAGGTGTGAGCTGTGAAAGTCGTCTTATCACTGAAAATAATGACTATACATTTGAATCTGTAGCTGATGCAAAAGCGATATTAAAAGATTTATTAGACCTTTACTGGCAGGGTTTACAGCAACCGTTAAGTTTCTTTTCTAATACCAGCTTTGCTTTTGCTCAGGCGAGCTTGAATGGCGGTAGAGCCAACCCTGAAACCGCGATGCATAATGCGTGGCTTGGCGGCCAATTTCTTAATGGTGAAGGCGAAGATTTGTATCACCAGCAGCTCTACTCAACCCCACCATTGGATGATGAGTTTAAAGAATTAGCCTTGGCTGTATACGAACCTCTACAAGCACATCTTGTGGGAGGAAAAATATGAGGCTCGCTAAACTGAGTTATACCAACACGTCACTCCCGCATACTTTCAGAACACGCCACTCCCGAATGCTTTCAGAACACGCCACTCCCGAATGCTTTCAGAACACGCCACTCCCGAATGCTTTCAGAACACGCCACTCCCGTATGTTTTCAGAACACGTCACTCCCGTATGCTTTCAGAACTCGTCACTCCCGCATGTTTTAAGCGGGAGTCTAATAGCTCCTATCTAAAACCTTAATGTGATGCCCACTAAAAAATTCTACAACTTGAATGATAAGAGATATGCCCGTAATTGTTTCAAAATACAGAAAAGAATTTCTTGTCATCCTCGCGTATGCGGGGATCTATGGCTAGTAGAACTAGGCACAATCGATGGATTCCCGCTTTTGCGCGAATGACGGGGCTTTTGTAAAATCATATTATTTTCGACAGGTTGATTTCACTTGGCTACAGATATAAACTAGGTCGAAGCGAACAAATCGAACGATATAGGTGGTAGTTAATTATGAAAGCACTCTCTGCAAATGAAGCAAAAACTCAATTCGGTAACTTATTACTTAATGCTCAACGTGAGCCAGTCCAAATTAATAAAAATGGTAAACCTGTTGCCGTTATGATGTCGATTGAAGACTATAAAGACATAGAAGCATTGAAGTTGAGCCTACTTCAAAGTAGGGCAAAAAAAGCAAAACAAGACAGTAAGATTGTAGACGGAACGACATTCTTTCAAGAATTAGTTTCAGGTCAACACGATTAAGGTTATGGCAATGTATAAACTGACCACGGATGCTCAGGCCGATCTAATCAAAATTCGACAATACACATTATTGCAATGGGGAAACAAGCAGTCAGAGCTGTATTTATCAGAGTTACAGCAAACAATTATCCTGTTGTCAGAAGCACCTGAAATGGGTAAGAAAAGGCCAGATGTGTCAGAGGATACCTTTAGCTTCCCTCATACCAGCCATGTTATTTATTATGTATTACACAATGACTATGTATTAGTTTTTGCCGTTCTTCATAAAAGCATGGTGCCGAATAATCATTTAGAAAATCGAAGTATTGATTAATGAACTCTTTTAATGCCAAAACAGTAGAACTATCAGGTTTAAACCTGATTGAAGCGAGTGCTGGTACAGGTAAAACCTATACCTTAGCTGAGCTTTATTGTCGTCTTATCTTAGAGCAAGATTTGAAGGTATCTGAGATTTTAGTGGTGACCTACACTCGGGCTGCAACGGAAGAGTTACGCGATCGCTTACGACAAAAGCTGGTGGATGCACGAGATGATTTACTCAAAGCGCCTGAAGATAGAGACATGTTGTCGACACTGGTTGAAGCTGAAGATGTTCGCAGTGCTAGTTACAAGTTAATTGCGGCTATTCAAGGTTTTGATGAAGCTGCTATTTTCACTATTCATGGTTTCTGTCAACGGGTCTTGGCTGACTTTGCTTTTGAAAGTGGTTTACGTTTTGAGCTGGAACTCATTGGTGATGATTTAGCTTTGTTACAGTCGGCAACAGATGATTTTTGGCGACGTGAAATAAGTACGGCTGAACAAGACTTTGTGGCGTATTTACTGGCTAAACATGAAACACCTGAAACATTATTACGTTCAATAAGAAACCTTGTTGGTAAACCTTATGTGCAGAGCTTGCCAGTGCCTGAAATGGAGCTGGAAAAATGTGTGCAGCAGGCACAGAAACACTTTGATGAGCTTAAAAAAGTGTGGCTGGAAGAGAATGAACAGATCATTGCCACGTTTAATAATAAGGCTTTATTAAACGGCAATAAATATCGCACAGCTAGTGTTGAAAAATGGTTGGTTTTTTTGACTAATATGCTGGCACAAGATTCGCTGCCAGTAAGTTTGTTTGAAGGCTTTGAAAAGTTTACTCAAGGCAAAATGGAAGAGGGGCTGAAAAAAGGACAGTCTTTACCTGAACTTAATTTCTGGCGAGTTTGTGAAAACGTGTTTGAACACTTTCAACAATTACAACAGGCTCGAGAGCTTCAGCATCAACAGTTACGTGTGACTTTGCTAGATTATTTGCGTGAATCATTACCGGAACAAAAACTGAAACAACAAGTTCAATCTTATGATGATTTGCTCATCAATCTTGAACAAGCTTTAAATGGTCAACGTGGTGATTGGCTGGTGGAACAGTGTCGCAAGCAATATCGCGCGGCATTGATTGATGAGTTTCAAGATACTGATCCTGTGCAATATGCGAGCTTTAGCCGTATTTATGCTGATAGTGGTTTGCCGACATTTTTAGTTGGCGATCCCAAACAGGCGATTTACAGTTTTCGTGGTGCTGATATATTTACGTATCTTAAAGCTAAATCACGGGCAGAACATGAGCATACTTTAGAGACAAACTGGCGTTCTCATCCGACTTTAGTATCAGCAGTGAACGGTCTGTTTGAACGACATTCTGCCCCATTTATCTATCAAGATATTCCTTTTCATGTCGTGGGTGCAGCACGTGATGAAGCAGCTGCGTTAGTTGTTGCAGACAGTGACGCTGCCGCTTTACAGATCATGTGGGCAGGAAGTGAAAAGCCAATGGCTAAGCGAGATCTCACAGCCATAGCTGCAACCGCAACCGCTGATGAAATAGCTCAATTATTGAATAAGTCTCATGATGGACAAGCAAGCTTAATTGATGACAAAGCAGAGTCAAAACGTGACTTAACAGGCGGTGATATTGCCGTTTTAGTGCGGAATCATCGTCAAGCGAATGTAGTGCAGCAGTGCCTGCAACAGCGGGGCATTAATAGTGTGCAACAAGGGCGAGATAATGTCTTCACTTCACCTGAGGCGCTATTAATAGAACGTGTGTTATTAGCCATTGCCGAACCTAATAATGAACAACGAGTAACCGCTGCTCTTGCTTCAAAACTATGGGGTTTTAATGCATTTGAACTTTATCAGTTAAAACAAGATGAATCACAGTGGCATGCACAACTTGATTTCTTCTATGAATTACATCAATTGTGGTTAAAACATGGTTTTATGCGAGTGTTTCGACAATGTTTGGTTTCTATTTCAGCAGAGCAACGATTACTCAGCTTGCCTGATGGTGAACGACAGCTTACAAATTTAAATCATATCGCTGAATTGATTCAAGCACAGTTTCGCCATCAAAACGACAGTATGGAAGCAGTATTGTATTGGTTAGCAACCCATATTCAATCAGCCGAAGCTAATGATGAGGCGGCACAATTAAGACTGGAAAGCGATGAGCAGTTAGTCAAGATAATCACCATTCATAAAAGTAAGGGCTTGGAATACCCGATTGTATTTTGTCCCTTCCTTTGGGATGCTAATTTACGCTCTGCAAAAGATGATGTTATTAGTTTTCATCAAGATGATGAAACTAAACAAGCCTGTGCCGCTTTTTCTGAACCTGCATTAAGCCAAGCAGCTGAAAGTGTGACAGTTGAAGAGCAGGCCGAAGACGCTCGACTACTTTATGTTGCATTAACGCGTGCTCGCGAGCGTTGTATTATTATTTGGGGGAATGCAAAAGGCAGAAGTGATGGTTCACATGTGAGTAACTCTGCACTATTTAGCTTATTGCACCCAACATTAACTGAGTTAGATAGTAGTGCTATGTCGGTCGATTTAGAAAGCTTAGCCAAGGATAGTGACGGACATATCTCAGTTAGCAGAATAATGGAACAAGATAGGGTGAGTTACCAAGCTGCAAATGATCAGGGACATCACCTTGCAGCAAGAAGCTTTGAGGGGCATATTCAACAGCCATGGCGGATTGGTAGTTTTAGTGCTTTGACCAAAGGCCATGATGCTGAATTACCTGATTATGATGCTCAAACATCGATCGAAACAGTCATAACACAGCCTGTTATCAGGAGTGTTTTAGACCGATTTTCATTTCCTCGTGGTGCACAAGCCGGCACCTGTTTACATGCCTTATTTGAATATTGGGATTTTGCTAGTGATGACAATGAGGCCATGCAAAAATTGGTTGCTCGTACCTTATTACAATATGGTTTTGATGATAAATGGACGCCGGTAGCCTGCCAGTGGTTAAGTGAAGTCTTGGCAACACCAATGGGAGATATTAAGCTAAGATTAAATCAATTAACTCAGCAAAAACGTCTAGATGAATTAGCCTTTTATTTTCCTGTGGCTAACTTAAATGTGAAGAGCTTACAGCGAGAGTTATTGCCTTTATTAGCCAATGGTTCTCCGTTAAAAACAGTTATTAGTCGTTCTAGCTTTTATGACTTAACAGGCTTCATGAAAGGTTTTATCGATTTAGTGTTTGAACATGAAGGTCGATTCTATATTGTTGATTATAAGTCTAATCATTTAGGTAATAATGAAGCTGATTACCAAGCTGAACAAATTGATAATGCCATGATTTCACATGATTATCCCTTACAGTATTTAATCTATACTTTGGCATTGCATCGCTATCTAAAAGTACGTTTGCCAGACTATGACCCTGAACAACATCTTGGTGGATCGTATTATTTATTTATTCGAGGAATGAAAGCGCAGTGGGGGCAAGCAGGACTCTTTTATGATAAACCTGATGTGGAAGTGATTGAAGCCTTAGATCGTTGTCTGCAAGGAGTGAGCGATGAATGACCTTGCATTAAGACAAGCGGGCCTAAGTGAACTTGCCTGTCAGTTTTCCCGTTTTGTCGATCGCTTGAATCATGGTGACGATAACATTGTGGCGATAGTAGCTGCATTGTTAACAGATGCAGTTTCTCAAGGACATGTCTGCTTGAATTTGGATTTTGTTAGCCATCATGACTTAGTCCAGTGTGAAGATAAAAGTGACTTATTGAATCGCTTGAAAAACAGTCATGTAGTCGGTGCTGCTGGAGACTATAAACCCTTAATTCTGACTGATGATGGTTTATTGTATTTATACCGCTATTGGCAAGATGAACAACATGTTGCAAAAGCAATACGACAACGCTGCAAGTCAATTGAGCTGATTAATCCTGACAAGCTGCAACAAGATTTTTCAGACTGGCAAAGCAGTCATGCCGGGGTTGATTGGCAAAAAATAGCCGTTCTGATGGCACTTACACGTCAATTTAGTGTTATTTCTGGTGGTCCTGGTACAGGAAAAACAACGATTGTTTTACGATTGTTGCAGATGTTATATGGTCAAAAGGCTGGTTTTAAGATTGCTTTAGCAGCACCAACAGGCAAAGCGGCTGCTAGGTTACAGCAAGCTATTTCGGACAGCGGAAATCCGTCTCTCGAGGCTAAAACATTACATAGATTATTAGGTATTACTGCTAATAATGACAAGGGACGATATTCCCAACAGAAACCTTTACCGATCGATGTACTCATTGTTGATGAAGCATCCATGATTGATATTAGTTTAATGGCTAAATTAATGCAGGCTTTGCCAGCAAATGCTCGTCTCATATTGTTAGGAGATAGTCAGCAATTAGCCTCGGTAGAATCAGGTGCTGTATTGGCTAATTTATGTGCTAAACCACCTCAATTTACGCCAGACTTTACTCATCAAGTAAACACCTTCACGGGGATGAGCTTAGATAGTACTGAACAGGAGGGTTCGGTACTCAATAATAGTGTCGTTCTGTTGCAACATAGTTATCGATTTGATGATAAAAGTGACATTGGTCAATTAGCAAAAGCAGTTCAATCTGGTGATATTCAAGCTGTTTATTCTGTCATTGAACAGGCAGCTGTCCCTCTTTGGCAGCAACAACTTGATACGATTAGTATTCAAAACCATGTGTTTGATCAATATCATGCTTATTTTGATACGGTATCACGTCATGTGGATGCATTGGACTGCCTGAAGTCATTTGAACAGTATCATGTGCTGTGTGCCTTAAGACAAGGGCCCCATTCTGTAGCATCTGTGAATGAGTTAATAGAACGACGATTGCAAAAACAGGGCTGGAAGACCCATCAAGCCTTTTACCCTGGTCGACCGATAATGGTGGTGCAGAATGATTATCGACAACGTTTATTTAATGGGGATACAGGCTTAGTTTTATTTGATGAAAATGGTGTTCTGAAAGCCTGCTTTATGGTTGAAAGTGCTGTCCGTTGGGTTGATCTGTCACGATTACCAGCTCATGAAACTGCTTTTGCCATGACAATACATAAAAGCCAAGGTTCTGAGTTTGATAATGTAAGTGTCTTGTTGCCTGAAGAAGAGACTGCATTATTAAATCGTGAGCTTTTATACACAGCTATTACACGGGCTAAAAAACAAGTCACACTGATTAGTACAGAGATGATTTTAGCGAAAACAGTATCAAGCCGACATCAGCGTGAAACTGGATTGGCTGGACTATTAGATGGTGAACAATAAGAAACTAAAGGATTTGTTATGGATAAAACAATTTTTATTGGTCAGGCAGGTACGCAAGCTGTATCACTAATTCCCAAAATGGCTAATCGACATGGATTGATTGCTGGCGCTACTGGTACGGGTAAGACGATCACCATGCAAGGTTTAGCTGAAGGTTTCAGTGAAATGGGTGTGCCCGTATTTTTGGCTGATATTAAAGGTGATGTTTCAGGTGTCACTCAGCCGGGGAAAAAACACCCAAAAGTCGCTGAACGTGTTGAAATAATGCATTTAGATGATTTTAGTTTTCAATCTTTTCCTGCTACATTTTGGGATGTGTTTGGTGAGCAAGGACATCCGGTTCGCACGACTATCTCTGATATGGGGCCGTTATTACTGGCTAGATTACTTAATCTAAATGATACTCAGCAAGGTGTTTTATCATTGGTATTTCGGGTGGCAGATGACAATGGTTGGTTGTTACTCGATCTGAAAGATCTTCGGGCGATGCTTAAATTTGTTGCTGATAATGCTAAAGAGTTTCGTACACTTTACGGTAATGTGTCATCAGCCAGTGTTGGAGCAATTCAACGTCGACTAATTTCATTAGAAGATCAGGGTGGAGACAAACTATTTTCTGAACCGGTACTCAACTTAGATGACCTAATGCAAACAGATGCCGAGGGTAAAGGCATCATTAATATGTTGGCAGCTAATAAACTAATGAATTCACCACAGTTATATAGCACTTTTTTATTATGGTTGATGTCTGAGTTATTTGAACAGTTGCCCGAAATCGGCGATCCAGACAAACCTAAATTGGTCATGTTCTTTGATGAAGCTCATTTAATATTCAAAGGTGCGCCACAAGTCTTACTAGATAAAATTGAACAAGTGGTACGTTTGATTCGCTCTAAAGGGGTCGGCATCTATTTTGTCACTCAAAATCCGACAGATATTCCTGATGGTGTTTTAGGGCAACTTGGCAATCGTATTCAACATGCTCTACGAGCTTATACTGCACGTGATCAAAAGGCCGTAAAAGCGGCGGCACAAACTTTTCGAGATAATCCTGACTTAGATACCGAGCAAGTAATTACTGAATTGGGTGTTGGGGAAGCTTTGGTGTCATTATTAGATGAAAAAGGTCGCCCTCAGATAGTACAACGTACCTTGATTAAGCCGCCTAAAAGTCAGATTGGTCCGATTACTAATAATCAACGTACGGTATTAATGTCTAATTCATTGGTGGCAGGTGTTTATGAAAAAATGGTTGATAGAGAATCAGCCTTTGAAGTTTTAGCTAAACGAGCAGAAGAACTGGCTAAAAAACAACAGGCTGAAGAAGTTGTTGTTGCTCAGGAAAAAGAACGCAAGAAAAATGAACGTTCTAGCGGTGGTAGACAGCGCCAATCAGTAATGGAAACTTTCTTGAAAAGTGCAATGCGTACGGTAGGCAGTCAAATTGGTCGTAAACTTGTTCGAGGTTTACTGGGCTCTTTGTTGGGGGGTAAGTAGATAGCTATGCTTAAACTAAAGATTCCCCCTCCGATTTATATGTTGATAATGGCGGGACTGATGTGGCTATTAGATCGCTTTTTACCCATGGCTAATTTGATTTCAGCACCATGGAATCAAATTGGAATTTTAGTTATGTTTATGGCTATATTTACTGATGGCTTGTCACTGATACAGTTTTTTCGTGTTCACACATCAATAAATCCGATTCATCCTGAAAAGGCAAAGTTCTTGGTCACAACGGGAATGTATCGACGAACAAGAAACCCAATGTATTTAGGCTTATTAGTGTTATTGATAGGTTTGGCTATTTTTCTTGGTAGCCTTTCCCCAGTTATTGTTTTGCCAATATTCATTGTCACTTTGACAGTGCAACAAATTATTCCTGAAGAGAAAATATTAGAACAAAAGTTTGGTCAACAATATATAGACTATAAGCTGTCCGTGAAGCGTTGGGTTTAGGTCGCTAATCTAAATTTTGGATAAGAAAGATTAGTTTCTTTAGTGTCATTCCCGCATGTTTGTAGTGGGAATATAGTCCATATAATATGGATTCCGGCTAAAAGCATACCGGAATGACAGTTTTTGTTAAGGCTTAACTAATTAATGGCTGATCAGGTTATCGTGATAGCTATGTATTATATTTACCCAACGCTCATTATTAGTATTTTGGTTTTTCCCGGCAGCTGACAGGGTTATTTTTGCCGTTTTCAGATTGTCACTTAACCCTAATAATGAATATTGATGCCGGAATTCTTGTCCACTTAGCACTGGCTTATCGCTTATCATGCTTTGTTCCCTCCACCTACAGTAAAAACAAAATCTTTTCGTTTCTTTATTTATAAGCAGAGAACATGCCAGTAACTATAGAAATACTAGTTTTTATTGCTTTATAAACTGTCCTGTATCGGCATCAGCTAATAGTGATAGTAGATCTGAAGTAGATAATGACAGGGCATAACCTAGTACGCCACTACCAATAATGACTCTATCAAAGCTATTAATACTGTTATCTGCCAATACACGAATATCTTCAGGTAAGGCTATGGGAGGAACCGCGCCAACGATATAACCGGTGACTTGTTCAATTTCATCAAATTCAGCCATCCTTAGTTTTCGTTCGCCAAGATGTTGTCGTAATACTGCCCAATCAGCTCGACCACTACCTGTAACGGCCAGCAATACAAACTTACCTGTTTTCGTTTTAAACAATAAACTACGCACAACAGAGTCAGGATCCTTACCTTCTGCCTGCAATAATTCCTCTAAATGTCGTATAGGCTTTTTATCTTCACTGAGTGGAATTACTACGACATCAAATGGGATTTTGTTTGAATTTAGTAAGTCGGTAACAGGGGATTCAATCATGCGATCACCTGATTACGACCTTTATTTTTAGCAAAATACATATTTTTATCAGACTGTTTCATCCATTGCTCCCAGTTCATATCTGATTGAAGACTTGATACGCCAATGCTGATGGTGACAGTATGACCATCGATTAAAGAAAGTTGTTCATATTCTTGTCTGAATTCTTCAGCAACGATAAATGCATTAGCTTTATCTGTATTGTAAATAAGAACCAGAAACTCTTCACCACCGATTCTAAACACAGTATCACTAGAACGAAATGACTTTGCTAATAGACTCCCAGACTCTCTTAGAACCTTATCACCCACATCATGGCCAAATTGATCATTAATCATTTTGAAGTTATCAATATCCAATATTAAAATGGCCATCGGCGTATTTGAACGATGGCTTTGGCTGATGGCATTTTCTAAGGATGATTGTAGTAATGAACGATTATTAAGACCAGTAAGATTATCGGTAATAGCTTGAGATTTTAATAAGTAGTGTTGTTTATAAATCTCACTAATTGAGAAAAAAATAAAGAAACTTATTCCTAGAAGTACGGCAAAAAAGCGTACCGCTATAGCGGGTTCTAACGCGCCCCATGCTGTTGGGAAAATGATTGCAATGAAAATAAAGTTAGCGACCGCTGCGGGTTTGGGAGGGAGTATAAAATAAAAAGCAATCACTCCTAATGTTGCCCAATAAGAACCTGCGACACCTAGTTGATGAACGGCGGTTACTATAGCGATAATAATAGCCGGTGTGATGCCGAATAAGTTGATTTTAAAATGGTAGTGGCCGCGATGGCAAAACCAAGCACTTGTGAAGCAAAGTGTGAGAATGAGTAATGTAAAAGCGCCTAGAAGATAACGACCTTGGATGAGGTTGTTAATTGTAAATGGTGTTAGCATCAGCGCTGCGGTGAGCACCACGCCTTGTGTTGACTTCACAAGAAAATCAGGTCGTTCTTGCGTGTTATATTGTCGTACTTCCATTTGCCACCAATTGAACTAGTTATTATTGATAACTAACACCTTGATCTCGGTCAAAGAGTGAGCATAATACTTAAATTTATACTAATAGTTTGAATAAGTTAACTGTTTTTTTTATGAATGGTATTTTGAAAGCCAAGCTTAGGGTATATTAGAAACACGATTTTATAGGTAGACCCCCATAAGGATGAGTGGAATGACAACTATTGTTTTAGTAATACTAGGCCTTTTTATTGGTGGCGCTGTAGCTGAGGAAGAAGGACTCGTAGTTGGCCTGTTTATTGGTTTAGCATTTGGCATGATCGCCACATTAAAAGGGCGAATGTTTAAGCTAGAACAGGATCTCGCCAGAACAATGAAGTTACTTGCTGCTTCTCGAACGAGTAAAGAAAGTTCTGAACCAGAAGCTGAACAAGCACCCGAGCCAACGATCAAGACGGCAGGGTTAGCGGAGCAAATAACACAAGCAGTAGCAAGACCTTCAGTTGACGATGCGCTTTCCCAACTAGGTTTAGATACAAAAACTGCTAAAGCGGCAACTAAGAAAGAGGATGCGGGCTGGGGGAATACCGAGTGGAATGATACTACCTGGCAAGAGCGCAAAAAATCAACACCTAGCAAGCCTGACTTTGCTCAGAAAGTGTTTTTTACTCTGCGAGATTTCTTTACCAAAGGCAATGTTGTCGTAAAAGTCGGTGCCATTGTTTTATTCTTCGGTGTGGCATTTTTGTTGAAATATGCAGCAGAAAGAAGCTTATTCCCAATCGAATTACGTTTATTAGGCGTCATTGCTGCCGGTATTGGTTTGCTGTTTGTGGGTTGGCGCTTGCGTGAAGAAAAATTGGAATATGGTTTGATACTCCAAGGTGCAGGCTTGGGCATGTTGTATTTAACGGTATTTGCAGCTAGTAAGCTTTATCATTTGTTACCGGCTAGCACTAGCATGCTTATGATGCTGTTACTGGTTGTGTTAACAGGTATTTTAGCTGTGCAGCAAAATGCTAAGTCATTAGCCTTGTTTGGCATTGTGGGCGGTTTCTTAGCGCCTATTCTAATGTCGACGGGCAGCGGTAGTCACATCACACTATTTTCTTACTATGCCTTATTAAATTTAGGTATCTTCGGTATCGCATGGTTTAAATCTTGGCGATTTTTAAACTTAGTAGGCTTTATCTTTACCTTTGCGATTAGTGGTGCATGGGGTTTCAAAGCCTATCAGCCAGAGTTTTTTATTTCGACTGAATCATTTTTGATCCTGTTTTATTTCTTCTATTTAACTATTTCGATATTGTTTGCCTTTAAACAAGCACCAAAGCTAAAAGGCTATGTTGATGGTTCACTTGTTTTTGGTTTGCCTCTGATTGTCTTTGCTTTGCAAAGTAAGTTGGTGGAACAATTTGAATATGGTCAAGCGATTACAGCTGTTGCAATGGCGGGTATATATTTAGCTTTGGCTAAACTATTGTGGCAACCAGAGAAGAATGGTTTTCGATTATTGGCCGAGTCATTTCTTGCCTTAGGTGTCACCTTTGCCAGTTTAGCTATTCCTCTATATTTCGATGGAAGATGGACTGCAGCTGTTTGGTCATTAGAAGGTGCAGCATTGGTCTGGATAGGTTTAAGACAAGGACATTTTGTGCCACGGATGTTTGGTCTATTACTTTCAGTGGGTGCAGGCATCATCTTTATTGAGTCTATAGAAGCCAAACTTCCTGGTAGCATGGCTATTATCAATAGTGCTTATATTGGTATGGTGTTGGTGAGTTTGTCTGCCTTTTTTATTGCTTATCTGTATGAAAAAAACAAAGACACTGCCTATTCATTCGAACTGAAGATATCTGTACTTATGATCGTTTGGGGCTTGATATGGTGGTTTATGGCTGGGTTCATCGAAATAGAGCGTTATCTAGGGCATCACTATGAAGGAAAAATAGCGGTACTGTTTATATCGCTAACAACATTGGCTCAGATAATGGCTAGTCACATACTGAAATGGAGAAAACTATCCTTATCGGTAATTTTATTTACGCCAGTAATATTGTATTGCCTGCTTGCGAACCTGATTATTTCTTCAGGAGATAACCCAATGTCATATTGGGGCTTTATCGTGTGGCCCGTGGCACTGTTTGTCCATAGTTTGATATTAAAACGTAAAGAAAATGTCTGGGCATCTTGGGTAGAAAATACTTGGCATGCGGCTGGTGTGTGGATTTCTGCTTTCATCATAACGTGGGCAATAGGCGATTGGGCAGAAGGTGTATCTATGTTCAATGATACATGGGTGGATAGCATCGTTGGTTTAACACTTGCCATCATTGTCTGGAGTTCGATTCGCTGGGGAAATAAACTACAGTGGCCTGTAGTGCAATTTCAACGTGCATATTATTGGCTGGGGTTATTACCGGTCATATTAGGTCTGTTAATTTGGCAGCTCGTTGTGATTGATAAAGATGGCATGCTGAATTCGTTTACATATTTACCAGTATTAAATCCTCTAGATATTAGCCAAGCACTGGCTGCAATCGTGATGGTGTATTGGCTAAGGTTTATCAGTAGACAAAATGAAGGTGAGTGGTTTGCAATGCCGCCAGCCTTCATTGGTACTTTAGCCGGAGTAATGGGCTTTACATGGCTGAATGTGGTGATTGCTCGATCAGTCCACAGCTTTGCGGGCGTTAATTATTCAAACTACAGCATGATGAATTCGAGTGTGTTTCAAACATCAACATCCATCGTTTGGAGTGTGGTTGCTATGGGCTTAATGGCGATAGCATTTAGAAAAGCATCACGACTGTTTTGGTTTGCAGGAGCCGGTTTGCTGGCATTGGTTGTATTGAAACTATTCTTTGTTGATTTAGCAGAAAGTGGCTCTATCTCACGTATTGTTTCATTCTTAGTGGTAGG
>ENA-ORXI01001130-ORXI01001130.1-sediment-metagenome-genome-assembly--contig:-NODE-1130-length-21255-cov-2.532062_pt1 | contig 21255 bp, 22 predicted proteins | sample MGYA00237861_ERZ511468 | MGnify/ENA primary metagenome ERZ511468 (study PRJEB26299, sample SAMN06266213) | sediment metagenome | isolation source: Hudson Canyon methane seep mesocosm | place...
CACTAATGATTATAAAAAAGTATAATTGATTTATGCACAGCCTTCATGGCTAACTACCCCCTATTTATTGCCTTTTGTATATCAAAAGTTCCGTTTAGGAGAAAAAACAGATTCAGGAGGGGCGAGCCATTATACCTTTGATGCTATAGCACAAGGACGTACATATTATTCAACGGGTATGGATGATGACTTTCAATTTTCATACTTCAGTACTGAAATTAACAATAAAGACTGGTTTGAAGAGGATCATAAAAAGCTTTATTCAAGCCCTAAGTTTAAAATCAACGAAAATAAACAATTAGTTTTATATAACTTTTTTAATGATGAAGTAATCAAAGTTTTTGAACAAGATAATTATTATCAATTAACTGTAGGGAAGTTATTACCTTTTTGGAGCGGTGTTGTCAGCAAACAAGATAATGGTTCTTTTGTTTATAATTTCAATAATAATCAAAGTAATGCCTTTTTTAGAGATAGCCATTATAGCTACTGGACAGAGCAAATTACAATTAACACCAACAATAATGAGAATGTCATTAATAACCAATATGTGAATATTTACAGGGATGGGAATATCCAAAATATTGACCTGCCTATACAAAATGGCTTAGTACAAACAGAAATCAGTTTTGACGGTTACTTTATTGAGGGCAAACAAAGTCATATTTCAACTCACCTAACTTTTGATTTGAATAAGGATAAATACAGTCCTCCGGTCATTCGTGATCTACAGATAACTTCTTTTAATGAATTAACACATCAATTGCAGTGTGGTAAAGGAGCTATTTCAATTAATCTTAATGAAAATATTTCTGATATTAACTTTCAATTATCTATTAAAAGCTCAGATGAAAGTGAGTGGTTGCAACAAGAAATCGTTAAGCAGGGAAGTAGTTTAATTGTTGAGCTTTCTGATGTTTTAGCCGGTCTTTATGACCTGAAGTTTACCGCAACGAATAGTGGCGAAAATACTTTATCTTATGCTGCCGAACCAGCTTTTCATGTCATGGAATATACATCAACTGCAGACGATGATGATTGTGATGGCATTAGTAATTCTGAAGATGCTTTTCCGTTGGATCTTAATGAGTCGTTAGATACTGATAATGACGGTATTGGCAATAATACTGATGCCGATGATGATGGTGATAACGTTAATGATGAAGATGATGCTTTTCCGTTGGATCTTAATGAGTCGTTAGATACTGATAATGACGGTATTGGCAATAATGCTGATGCCGATGATGATGGTGATAACGTTAATGATGAAGATGATGCGTTTCCGCTAGATGCCAATGAAAGTGTAGATACAGATGGCGATGGTATTGGTAATAATGCTGATACCGATGATGATGGTGATACAGTTCTTGATTTTAATGATGCTTTTCCAGGTGGTTTTACAACCAATACTTATGCAAACTCTTTCGATCAAAGGGGTCTGTCTGGACAAAATGATCTATTAACATCTGCTATTTATAATGGCTTATCTAACCCTGCAAATACCTATAGTCAAATTCAGTCATTATTGGAAGGTACTACTTTAGCTACAACAGGTAGTTTACGTGACAACCAAGAATTTCAGGAGGGTGCTTTTCGTGAAATATCTGAAGACACAGCAGCAGTCTATTTATCAGCTTACTTAGATTTTGATGATATTAGTGCCATTGTTGGTGGTCGTTATATTCAAACAGATCTTGAATCTTCAGTATACCTTAACGGTGATAAGATCAAAGGTACGAATGATTACAATGATTTTTTACCTAGCTTGAATGTTACCTATTCACTTAATGACGATACTCTTGTGCGTTTTGCATCTGCTAAAGTTATGCGTCGTGCAGATTTTAGTGAGTTAAGTCCTGCCTTTGATGTTAATAACGATATCACTAAAGCTACCCAAGGCTCTATTGGTTTAGATCCGTACCGCGCAACTCAATTTGACCTTTCAGTAGAGCATTACTTTGGCGAAGGTAATATGGTCTCTTTTGCAATATTTTACAAAGATGTTGAATCTTTCTTAAGTAGTGAACAAACCTGTATTGCAGATTCATCTACTTCAGGCCAAAACGTAACTGAATGGTATGCAGTTTGTAACCTTGATTCTGCAGGTGTAGATAACCTCAATATGGAATACCATACCAATAGTGATGACGCTGCAGGCTTCGCACAAGTTGAAGGTTTAAGAGATGCGGGCTTAACTGGTATCGATACTACTAAAGATACCAATGGAGAATCTGGTAAAGTTCAAGGGTTTGAAATTGGTTACCAGCAACACTTTGATTTCCTACCTGGTATTTGGTCTGGTCTAGGTATAAGTGCAAACTATACTTATTCTGATAGTGAACAGCCTAAAGTTGAGGGCGAAGATATAAGACCACTTTTAGAAATTTCTAAAAATACTTATAATATTCAAGGGTTTTGGGAGTATTCAGACTATGCAGTTCGATTAGCTTATAACTACCGTGATGGCTATTTAGCGACAGAAGATGAAAAACGTGTGCTTAACTTCTCTGATAACTATCGTGCGGATAGAGGCCAATTAGATGTGTCTGCAAGCTGGAATATTAATGAGCACTTCACTGTGGTTGCTAATGCAACTAACTTAACTGGTGAAGCTTCTGCATTCGAAAATGAATATGGAAGTGCTTGGAAGTACACTGAAGCAGATCGTCGATACACTGTGGGTGTACGCGCTAAGTTCTAGGTATTTCAATCGAAGTCTACTTTAATTGTAGACTTCGTTTTTATATTTCAAGCTTACCAAATTCAAGTTAATGTAATACCAATTCACACTATTGGTTGACAAAATATCACTTATTGGTTACTCTTTTGTTCGGGAAGTAGCAAGTTGTTAAGCAGGGAATTAATTCCGTAGTTTCATTAACAATTTAAAATATTATTTCAAAAGTTTAGTAATTAGAAAGAGTTATTAAATTTGTTTAGAAAGTTTGTATCAATTTTAAATTGGTACACCTTTAAATTAAGTTAACTTGAAAAGTAAAAGCAAGACTTAATAATTATTAAAATATATCTTTAAAATAAAATGTTGATATCACCATTTGATGGAATTTTCCAATTTAAATCAACATAAACAAATATTTAGGAGTTAGATATGAGTAAACCTACTATAGGTTTTATCGGGCTTGGCCTTATGGGCGGAAATATGGTTGAAAACCTACAAACACGTGGTTTTCAAGTAAATGTAATGGATCTTAATAAAGATGCTGTTGCCAAAGTTATTGCTCGCGGAAATGCCACTGAAGTTACTTCGGGAAAAGAATTAGCCCAAAAGAGTGATATCGTAATGCTAGCCCTTACCACTTCAAAAGTTGTTGAAATGGTTGTTTATGGCGATGAAGGTATCTTAGCGGGTATGAAAGAAGGCTCGGTACTCGTCGATTTTGGTACTTCTATTCCTGCTTCAACTCGTAAAATAGGTGCTGACCTTGCTGCGATAGGCGCAGGAATGATTGATGCTCCTTTAGGTCGTACACCAGCACACGCTAAAGATGGTTTATTAAATATAATGGCTGCTGGCGACATAGAAACTTTTAATAAAGTTAAACCAGTACTAGAGCAGCAGGGTGAAAATGTATTTCACTTGGGCGCTCTTGGTGCTGGCCATACAACTAAGCTTGTAAACAACTTCATGGGAATGACAACTGTTGCAACTATGTCACAAGCCTTTGCTGTAGCAAAACTTGCTGGTGTTGATGGTCAGCAATTGTTTGACATTATGTCTGCTGGACCATCTAACTCACCATTTATGCAGTTTTGTAAATTTTACGCGGTAGATGGTGAAGAAAAACTAGGTTTCTCTGTTGCAAATGCTAACAAAGACTTAGGTTATTTCCTAGAAATGGTTAAAGACCTAGGTACAGAGTCTTTAATTGCTGAAGGTACTTCTAAGAGTTTACAAGCTGCTGTTGATGCAGGTTTGGGTCAAAATGACGTTCCGGTACTTTTTGACTACTTTACAAAATTAGAGAAATAATTAAAGAAAATACATTTAATTAGCTTTGATGGGATTGTAGATAATTCTACTGTCTGTTTGGCCTCTCATTTGAGAGGCCTTTTTTTTCCTTCGAAGAAAGAAATATGACTACCAATGATTGAGTCAAAAACGAATAAGCTCCCATCGACTAAGTTATAATTCCACTAGAGCAGGGATTTGTAAAAAATACTGACTCCACGATATTTGTAGTTGATGGTCGGCTAAGAAATAATAGAAATTAAAAACCCTTATATAGATGATCAAAATATTTTTAAATATAGTGAATTATTAATAAAACCATAAGATGTTTATGGTAAGCAATAACCTGAACCTGTTAATTATAACTTTAATTTATGCATACAACGTTGTTTAAATAATTGAGATACTTTGCCATAGCATTTTTCATAAATATGAACGACTGAAACAAAACGAGAACGCCAAATTAGTTCAAGGCACAAAATGACTATATTTCCTATGGCGCTCTATGTGCATGAACGCCATAGGAAACAGGTGCGTTTACAAAATTCTAAACGCGACCCGAGCAAAAATATAGCCCCAAAGAAATAACATAACTAACTATTTTTACCTACATTTACCCTTATTCATTCAGTGGGGGTTAGTATCCCTCCCTAAGTATAGGAAAACGTTATCTATGGTTTATACATTTGCAATCAAAGGTAAGTGCTAAAACGACACTAAATGAAATACACTAATGGGAGATTAACTGTCTTAATGAGTATTATCTAATTGATAAAAAGTAGCTTGCACATAATCGCTGTTATCACTCGTATTGTTTTATTATAAACTCCAGCTTTAAAAGTGTTGTAAGCCATCTACAAGGGAAGCAAGCGCATCAGTTTTAGCGTTGTCTAATGTAGGGAAGGCGGCGGCAGAAACATCGTTACCATCAATAGACATGTTGAACAAAGGCCCCGTTGTTGCACTGCACTTGTTGAATCCCAAGTATTTACCACATCAACCCAGTCCGGATCGGTGAAGGTGTCAGTAACCATAATACTATCTTGGTTACGTATACACCTTCTTGAATTTTTAATTCAACTAGATCATAACCACTATTGGTTGAGCTACCATAAAGACTAATATAGGCGTTAATTTTATTATCACTGCAAAATTGAATGATAGTTAATCCACAACTTTGTTGATGTTCAACGATGCCTTGCCAGTGTTTTATTTTTTGCTGTTTATTCATAAGTACCTCAGGTTAATATGCTGAAATAATTATGCGCATGCTTGATTAATATTGGTATGTGGGGCTAATTACGCGCTTACCTTTATAACGGATATTAAAACATCCGGTTTCGTATCTTTGTTAACATAAACTTGCCTCGTTTTGAGGACTAATTTAGGTCAGCAAAGTGGTATTTGGAGTCATATCTTTAATGTGGCATAAGCCTATTTATTTTTCGATGTTGGCCAAACAAACGGAGCGGGCTTGGTGGACGTCGTTTCTGCTACTGCTGCATTCTGGGCGAGTATCCCCCTGATTAATTTCCCCGTTTCTTTATGCTTACTACAAAATGTTTTTAGGTATAAAATTTCAACTCTACTACGTGCCCAAGGGGTTGTACGCAAAAATTTCAAACTTGATTTAAGACGCGGTTTATTGGTGAAACAACGAATATTAAGTAACTCACCCATCTTATTCCAACCAATTTTCTTCTCCAGTTCGGTTAGAATCTGTTCAAGTTTTACGCCGTGTAGCGGATCATTACTTTTATTCATAGGTTACCTAAAATCAAAAATAGCATTGTAACAAGTTTCCTAAATATTGACAGACTTTGCGTTTAACTCAGGTAAAAGTGCACTAAGAACGTTATGGAAAGTTCTTGTTTTTACTGGAAAGATTAGTGGTGTAAAGTACACATAAGAATTTAAAGCGGAACAATATATAAAGAAATGAAAATATTTTTACTTACACATGAACGTGAATTGCATAGAGCAACCAATACAGGCTCAATTGCTATAGACGATTCTAATGAAATTATTGAACGTATACTTTGGGAAAGAGTAAACCCTAATAAATACCTAACTAAACTAATAGAAAATAATGAGGCGTTATTATTATATTCCAAGGGAGAATCATCATCGGCAATAATTGAAGAATATGAAAATATCGTTATTATTGATGGCACGTGGCAGGAATCACAAAAAATTTTCAATCAAAGCTCTTATTTAAAAGATGCTCCACAATTTACTTTTAAAAACTCCAAATGCTTCTTCATACAAACTTAGGGGCAATCAACCTAAAGGAGGGCTATGCACCATCGAATGTATAATCGAAGTATTAAGAATTAAAGGGCAAAATAAAATGGCCTCAGAATTAGCATTAAAGTTTGAACAATTTAATAGCTAAAAATTTAACAAATAATTAAGCATGACTCGTAACAGTTGGTCTGTTGTTTAGGCGTTATAGATATTAAATCTAATCCGGATCCATATTTATCCCTCACTTGCTAACTTCCGCAATCTGGCATTTGTTGTCAAAAACACTAGTTTTGAGGTAACAACAGGTAAAACTATTGTCATTGATAATCGTTACTTTATAGACTACAGAGGGTATACATAATTATATGATTTGAATTTATAGTATTGATTTTAAAATGAATTTAATATATAAACAATAATAAGCTGTTAGGTATCAGTGTTACATCAACTTATGAGTATCTTAAATGATTTCACGTAAATATCACAAAACGATATTTTCTTTTTTTATGGCACTATTTATGTCATGCATTATGTCTTTTGTTATAAGTGTATTTAACGTAGGTATGGTTACAAATATCATTGTTATCTGGTTAAAGGCTTGGAGTTTTGCTTTTATCGTTGCATTTCCAACCATAATTATCGTATCTCCAATTGTTCATAAGCTAGTGAGCCTTGTATTACATGAGGAAGAAAGCAACACCTAATAAAATCGACAAGGACACGTAACAGTTGGCTACGTTTCGCTTCGCTTCACAATTTTAGCCAACAATTACTTAGCCTGTCATTTGGGTGTTGGCACGATTGAAGCATTCATTTTATGCTTTTCATCAAGAATTTTGTTAATGATTACCTCATTAACGCATAGTTAAGTACACTTAATGGAACACTTTGTCGACTAACTGTACTCCTTATTTTTGAATGACCGATAAGCCAATGTTATAAAGGTGACAAAATTTTAAATAGCATTATGGAAGCACAATATGACTTGACCAGCCTCTACCGTGAAAAAGTCGATAAACGCTACGGTTTTGATACTGGATTAATTTTTTATCCCTGCCAATTTAACATAAACAAGCCACTAAACAGGCCAGAAAAATCGTTGTTTCTCTTTTTTAATTGCTCCTAATTTTTGATAAAACTCAATGGCGGGTAAATTATCTTTTGGTGTTTGCCATTGAATAGTACTAATCATATTTTCTTTTGCAAAAGCTTTCAGTTGTTGCATTAACTTCAAACCTATTCCATGCCCTCTCGTTTCTTCACTCAGATACAAGCAATCAAGGTATAGATACCAATCCATATCCCAAGTAGAAAACTGCTTAATCACCGACATATAACCAACAAGCTTGCCATTTGAATAGACAACAAAAATGGTAACAGGGAGAGTGTCTAGTTTACATTGTTGCTGATTTTTAGAAATCTCGAGCCTATGACCTTCAAACGTTGCGTGCTCTTTCATAATTAACAATAATGACTCTTGGTCGTTGACTGTAGCCAGTCGAATGCAGTATTCCATTTTAGTTCCTAAAATATTTATTTAACCTGAATTCGGGTTATTTAAAGAGTGGGTGGAAAAAGTTACGCTGGTAGCTCTTAATGCATTGAGTTTGAGCTGCATAATCAAAAGCAGCAATACATGCTAAATCTTTAATAGACGCTTTTCGATATTGTTCATAGTCTGTCAAACTGGAAAACGTAAACAGAGCTAACGCTTTATTATTAGCGCCCTCTGAAGGTAAAAAATATCCATGATGTAGGCCGCCCAAGTTATTGACTAGCGGAATCCAGAGTTTGGCATAATGTTCAAACTCCTTGATTTTATTTGCATCAATAATATATTCGATAAAACAAGTAACCATCTGCAACTCCAATTTATCCAAGTAAAAAATTAGCAAGCATTATCAATTACAATACCTGCCTATAAGCAATTAAACGTTATTTTTGCACTTGCGTTACTCGACGATTAACAGGGTAACGTTCAAAGTCTTCCCAGTAATGAATACCGCCAATCATTTCTTTGACTTTAAAGCCTAAAGCTGAAATTTTTGATCCTGCCTTTGTTGCACCATTGCAACCGGGTCCCCAGCAATAAACAATAAACAAGCTGTCTTTATTGTAATTCGCAAATGAATCACTATTAATTTCACTGTGTGGCATACTTACTGCGGTTATTGCATGGCTTTTATCAAATGCTTCTTTAGAACGTACATCTAATAGTATATAGCTGTTATTACCTTCTTTAATATCACTATAAACATCTGAACAATCAGTTTCACAAGCAAGTTTGGTCGTAAAAAAATCGTTGGCTTGTTGGCTTGGTGCTGCTGGGTAAGAAAATGCGTTTGTATCATTTTGCATAAATATTCCTCGTATTATAAGTTATCCTAGACAAATCAAATTATTCGTCTTCGGTAGAGTAATTTAGCCTGATTTAATAGATTTCAAAATTCATGATTGCTGAAGTTAGTGTTCAACATAACTGAATGGTAAAATAATGAAACGAGGGTTATATTTGCTTTTACAATAGATAAGAACGTCACTCCGCACTCAATGAAAATACTTTAAGGAGCTTAGCCTTGGAATTTTATCACTTACGCTCATTTGTTGCCGTAGCTCAAACGGGAAATTTAACTCAAGCAGCAAAACGTTTGTATACAACCCCTCCTGCGATAAGTGCTCACATTAAAACGCTTGAAGAGGAACTCTCCACCCCTTTATTTATTCGTTCCAGTAAAGGCATGTCTTTAACCGATAAGGGTCAATTACTGCTAACAAAAGCACAGCTTACTCTCGATAGTGCAGTTGATTTAGTGAATTTAGCTGCTGACAACCAACATGAAATAATGGGGACATTTCACTTAGGTATTAATTTATCCGCCCAAAAAATGAGACTTTCTGAATTAGCAGAAAACTTGCAAGAAAACTGTCCTGGTATCAGCTTGAATATTCACCCACAATCTACCGGAAAAACGATAAATAAGATAAGAGAGAAACAATTAAGTGGCGGTTATATTTTTGGTGATATTCCCGATGATTTTATCGGTGTAGCCGTAATGGAACAAACCATAACGACTGTCGCACCATTAACATTTGATTGTAGCAAAGTATTAACTAAGGCAGACCTTCGCTTTCATCAGTGGATTATGATGGGCGACTATTGTCCTTTTGATTCTTTTTTAAAAGGTAAACTGGGAAGTGACATTCCTTCGGCCATAAAAACGAGTGATGATGGTACTCGATTAGAGCTAGTGAAAAATGGTCTAGGATTGAGCTTCTTAGAAAAAGAAGAAGCAATTATGGCTAAAAAAAATAATCAAGTAAAAATAATATCCGAACTAGACTTTCCTACAACACTACATTTTGTTGTTGCTAAAAATAGAGTAAATGAACCCTTAATCAAAGCACTAATGCAAGAGATTAGAGTCTTATGGTCTATAGAACTTTAATCAGGGATAATATGTAGTAGTCTAATCAAACAGATCAAATTCATAAAAATCAAGTCAGCTAGGCATCATACAGCGATCTAAAGCTTCATAGGAATTCTAAGACAATAACGTTAGGACCGTGGTAAAACTTGTCGAAAGCTAGTGTAGAAAATTTGTTGCTAATCTCCTCTGCTTAGCACACTTTGAAGTCATGCCAATACACTCAACAGGTGATTTTCAATTTCTTAACATTCAACCTCGTGTCCAGTTTGAAGTGAAATCGAGTACAAATTATCATTTGGTGACACGATGTTCCTGTTTTATGACACCTCCACAATATTCACACACCCCAAGACAAATTCGTCTTCGGGGGGTATAAATATTCTCATTTACGCTATTCTATAAATTATATATTAATTACGCTTTACGCTTATCAATAACATGCTGAGCCTTACCTTGTGAACGTGGTAATTCATTAGGTTGTTTCAACTCTATAGCTACAGATATACCAATAAAAGTTTTAATTTTATGATTCAGTTTTTTCATGATGTTATCATAATCAGCTGACACATATTCAGGAGCAAGTTCAACCTGAACTTTAATAGTGTCCATATTACCTTTCTTATCAACTTCAATTTGGTAATGAGGCGTTAACCCTTCAATAGCACAAATTTGCGTTTCAATTTGCGTTGGGAAAACATTTACACCACGAATAATTAACATGTCATCACTACGGCCTGTTATTTTATCCATACGACGCATGGTTCGAGCAGTTCCCGGTAATAGGCGTGTTAAATCACGTGTACGGTAGCGGATCATTGGCATCGCTTCTTTGGTTAAGCTGGTGAATACTAATTCGCCCTCCTCACCATCAGCCACAACTTCACCTGTTACAGGGTTAATAATTTCAGGGTAGAAATGATCTTCCCAAATCGTCGGGCCATCCATCGTTTCAATACATTCTTGTGCAACACCCGGCCCCATCATTTCCGATAAACCATAAATATCAACGGCATTCATCGACATGCGTGATTGTAAATCCTGACGTAAACCTTCTGTCCAAGGCTCAGCGCCAAAAATACCTGTACGCAATGCCATTTTCTCAGGATCAATACCTTGGCGAAGAATTTCATCGGCAATATTAAGCATATAAGAGGGTGTCACCATGATTATATCGGGATCAAAGTCCTTCAATAGTTGCACTTGCTTTTCAGTTTGACCTCCACCCATAGGGATAACAGTACAACCTAAACGTTCCGCTCCATAATGTGCACCTAAACCACCGGTGAACAAGCCGTAACCATAAGCAACATGTACTTTATCTTTAGGTCTACCGCCAGCAGCATAAATAGAGCGAGCAGTTACATTGGCCCATGTATCTATATCATTTTGACTATAACCCACTACCGTTGGTTTACCCGTGGTACCGCTTGACGCATGCACACGTACTATTTGTTCCATTGGTAAAGCAAACAATCCAAATGGGTAATTATCACGCATATCTACTTTTGTGGTAAAAGGAAACTTACTTAAATCTGCAAGACAAGTTAAATCATCTGGATGAACGCCATGCTCATCAAACTTCTTTCTATATACCGGTGAATTATTGTAGGCATTAATCAGTGTTGATTTGAGTCGGTTAAACTGTAATCCCCGTAATTCATCCACACTTGCTGTTTCTATCGCTTCGTAACCAAGCTTTTTCGATGACATTTTGTTCCCCTAAAAAAATACTTTCGATGTTAAGTAATTACTGATAATATAAAACACTTCTTTGATGTAAATCAATAAAAATGTATCACTTTTTAAATTTAGCTTTGTATTTGCTTAATAAAAAAAATGATTAAAAATAAAAACCAACAGTCGGTTAATGAGGATTAGTTAATGATATCAAAAAGTTATTGTTATGGAACTTGGTTTGAAGGCCAAGGGCAAGGGGTTAAGGTTTACGATGCGCTTAATGGCAGTGAAATCTGTGAAGTTAGCAGTAGCGGTATAGATTTTAACAAAATGCTAGAACATGGCCGCAACGTTGGTGGTAAAGCACTACGCGAAATGACTATTCACGAGCGAGCTAATGCCATTAAAAATGTCGCTAAGCATTTAATGTCGAAAAAAGAACAATTGTATGCGGTATCAGCCAAAACCGGTGCCACTAAAGTTGACAGCTGGGTTGATATTGAAGGCGGTTTAGCCACAATGTTTAGCTATTCTGGTATAGCACGTAGAGAGTTTGCCAATGAAAAATTTATTGTTGAAGGTTCACCAGAAGTTCTTTCAGCAAAAGGCACCTTTGTCGCTCGTCATATTTTAACGTCAAAGCCCGGTGTTGCCGTACATATAAATGCCTTCAATTTTCCATGCTGGGGAATGCTAGAAAAAATTGCGCCTAGTTTGATTGCTGGTATGCCCGTTATTGTTAAACCAGGTACTGCTTCCGCTTATTTAACTCAAGCTATGGTAGAAGAAATTATCGCTTGTGGCATATTGCCAGAAGGCTCTATTCAATTAATTTGTGGTAGTGTTGGTGATTTACTTGCACGATTAAATGAACAAGATGTTGTTACTTTTACTGGCTCTGCAAGTACTGGCCAAAAATTACGTAGCCACGAAAACATAGTTGCTAATAGCATTCCATTTACCATGGAAGCTGACTCATTAAACAGCTGTATTTTAGGTGAAAGCGTTGATGTAGAAGATGAAGAATTTCAATTGTTCATCAAAGAAGTAACCAATGAAATGACGGTGAAAGCTGGACAGAAATGTACCGCTATTCGTCGTATTATTGTGCCACAAAGTAAAGTGTCAGCAGTACAAGAAGCCTTAATAGCTCGCTTGAGCAAAGTTACCTTAGGTGATCCAAGTATTAAAGGTGTTCGCATGGGACCTTTAGTTGGTAAAAGCCAACGTATGGATGTTGAAAGTAAAGTAGCGCAACTTAGTGACTTTTGTGAAGTAGTTTACGGTGGCGACTTAAGCAAACTTGAACTCACTGGCGATAACCTTAAAACAGATGCTTTCTATCCACCAACGTTACTTTATTGTGATAAGCCGCTAGAAACTGATGCACCTCATAGCATTGAAGCGTTTGGTCCAGTAAGTACACTTATGCCATATAACTCTTTAGATGAAGCAATTGAAATTGCGCGGTTAGGCAAAGGTAGTTTAGTTGCCTCACTAGTGACTTATGATAATGATGAAGCCGCTAAAATAGTACTTTCAGCTGCTGCTTATCATGGTCGTATGTTAGTACTAAACAGAGATTGTGCCAAAGAATCAACGGGTCATGGCTCGCCATTGCCAACACTTGTTCACGGCGGACCTGGTCGTGCGGGTGGCGGTGAAGAACTTGGCGGTTCACGTGCTGTTAAACATTATATGCAACGTACTGCTATTCAAGGCTCACCTACAACGTTAATGGCTATCACTAAAGAATATATGGCTGGTGCTGCTACTACGGGTAACGATAAACATCCGTTTAGAAAATATTTTGAAGAGTTACAAGTGGGTGAAAGTTTAACAACTCATAGACGTACCGTTACTGAAGCGGACATTGTAAGTTTTGGCGCAGTATCGGGTGACCATTTCTATGCTCACTTTGATGATATAGCAGCGAAAGACTCTATGTTTGGCCAACGTGTTGCTCACGGATATTTTGTTATTTCTGCTGCTGCAGGCATGTTTGTTGATCCTGCTCCTGGGCCTGTATTAGCAAACTACGGTTTGGAAAATTTACGCTTTGTTGAGCCAGTTAAAATTGGCGATACAATTCAAGTAAAAATCACCGTTAAAAAGAAAATTAAAAAAGACAAACGCCCAGAAGAAGAAAGAGCCACAGGAGTTGTTGTATGGGACGTAGAGGTAACAAATCAAGAACAAGTTATTGTTGCTCTATATGACATTATGACCTTAGTAGAAAGAAAAGAACCGTAATTAGCTATTGATAACATCCTCATTCACTGAGGATGTTTATCTTACTGATTTATTAACCTTCATGCTTAGGTTTATAGGCACTATCAGTAAAACGTGGTCGATTATTTTGAACTTCAGTTAAGGGTTCAACTTGTTGCAAGCTTTGTAGGCAACGTTCAGTTAAGTGATGATATTGCTTGGTACCACCAGTTTTCCATGCAACTTCTTTATCGCTCAACTGTCGTTTAATCGTCGCTGGACTGCCCGCTAATAAACTTCTTGGTGGGCACTCAAAAGCTGACTTAACAAATGCTGTTGCAGCAACTAAAGATTCAGCGCCAATAACCGCATCGTCCATGATAACCGCGTTCATGCCAACTAAAGCATTTTCGCCAATATGACAACCATGAAGAATAGCACCGTGACCAATATGGCCATTTTCTTCAATAATACAATCTTTACCAGGAAAGCTATGAATAACGCAAGTGTCTTGTACGTTTGCACCTTGTTTAACAACGATACGACCAAAATCGCCACGTAATACGGCATTAGGGCCAATGTAACAGTGTTTATCAATAATGACGTCTCCAATTAATACAGCCGTTGGATGAACATAAGCAAGCGGATCAACAACAGGTACAAGATTTTCAATAGAATAACTTGGCATAAAAGATTCCTTAGGGAGTTACATAGTAAACAGATACTTAATAGATTAACTAGTGTTACTGATATACAACAAAGTGTCTACTGAAATAAGGCTAAGCAGCCTCAAAACAACATCAACATAAAATAACAACGACATAAACGCGGAGAGTAAAATGAGTTTTTCCACCATCACATATAAATTAGATCAAGGCGTAGCTGTTTTAACCTTAAACCGCCCTGCTTCACTCAATAGTTTTAATGGCCAAATGCATGACGAAGTACGCGAAGCAATGAAAGATGCTCGCGACAACAGCAACGTTCGCTGCTTGGTTATCACCGGCACAGGTCGAGGTTTTTGTGCAGGACAAGACCTAGGAGACAGAGCTGTAAAAGTAACCGATGAGGCACCTGATTTAGGTGAGTCGGTTGAAAAAAACTACAACCCGCTCATTCGTAATATTATGACAATGGAAAAACCTGTATTGTGCGCTGTTAACGGTGTTGCAGCAGGTGCAGGCGCTAGCATTGCCTTAGCTTGTGATATTGTTCTAGCGGGTAAAAGCGCTAAATTTATTCAAGCATTTTGTAAAATCGGCTTAGTACCAGATTCAGGCGGAACGTTTAATTTAGTACGCGCTTTAGGTTTACCAAGAGCCAAGGCATTGGCATTACTCGGCGATAAACTATCAGCCGAGCAAGCGCAAAATTGGGGCATGATCTGGCAATGTGTTGACGATGAAAATCTGATGGATGAAACCATGACATTAGCGCTTCATTTAGCGACACAACCAACAAAGGGCCTAGCGATGATCAAACAGCTTATGAACAATTCATTTTCAACGCCTATGCACCAACAATTAGAATTAGAAAAACAAGCTATGCGTACGCTGGGTCGCACGAGTGATTACCGTGAAGGCGTAAGTGCTTTCATGGAAAAACGTCAGCCAACATTCACTGGAGAATAAATTTGACTAATTCAACTTCAGCCTTGTCTGATAAAAAAGAAAGTAACATTAATATCAGTGAAGCAGATCAGCTTGCTCAACGATGTGCTAAGTATATGTATGAACATGATACTGCCTCTCAAGCCTTAGGTATTAAGTTATTACAAGTAAGCTGTGGTGGCGCAATTGCTGTCATGACAGTAAAAGACTCAATGCTTAATGGACATAAAACTTGTCATGGGGGGCAAATATTTACCTTGGCTGATTCTGCCTTTGCTTTTGCCTGTAATTCACAAAATCAAGCAGCAGTTGCGCTAAGTTGCACAATTGATTTTATCCATCCAGCTTTTAAAGACGACACACTAACCGCAATAGCTAAAGAGTTACATCAAGGTGGGCGTAGTGGTGTTTATCAAATAAAAATTACTAATCAAAACCAACAACTAATTGCAATTTTTAAAGGTAACTCTGCCCGTATAAAACGCAGTGTATTGCCTGAAGAAAACTAGCCAAGGAAACTATTATGAATAATGCTTATATTTGCGACGCAATCAGAACGCCATTTGGCCGCTATGGTGGCGCACTGTCTAGCGTAAGAGCTGATGATTTAGGGGCGATCCCTATTAGAGAATTAATTAAACGTAATCCACAAGTAAATTGGGCCAGTGTTGACGATGTTTTCTACGGTTGTGCTAACCAAGCCGGTGAAGATAACCGTAATGTTGCTCGCATGAGTGGCTTACTTGCTGGCCTGCCTATAGATGTTCCGGGTTTAACACTTAACCGTTTATGTGGTTCCGGTATTGATGCTATTGGTAGTGGAGCACGTGCGATAGCCAGTGGTGAAACTGAGCTAATTATTGCGGGTGGTGTAGAGTCAATGTCTAGAGCCCCTTTGGTTATGCCAAAAGCCACCAGTGCTTTTAGCCGCCAAGCTGAAATTTTTGATACCACGATCGGTTGGCGTTTTATTAATAAAAAAATGGCCAAAGAATATGGTGTGGATTCTATGCCAGAAACGGCAGAAAATGTTGCTGAACAGTTTAACATAAGCCGTGTAGATCAAGATGCATTCGCCTTTAATAGCCAAACAAAAGCTTTAGCCGCTCAACAAGCAGGACTTTTTAGCCACGAAATTGTACCCGTTCACATTAAGCAACGTAAAGGCGACGATATTGTCGTTGCAGATGATGAACATTTACGCTTAAGCCCTATAGAAACGTTAGCCAAATTAGCCACGCCTTTTAAAGAAAATGGTACGGTTACCGCAGGTAATGCTTCTGGCGTAAATGATGGCGCTTGTGCCTTATTACTAGCTTCAGAGCAGGCAATTAAAGCTAATAATTTAACGCCAAAAGCACGCATAGTTTCAATGGCAACAGCTGGTTTGTCACCGCGTATTATGGGTTATGGACCCGTTGCTGCAACCAATAAAGTATTAGCTAAAGCGGGCTTAACCATTGATCAAATGGACGTAATAGAATTAAACGAAGCATTTGCAGCACAAGGCCTAGCAGTATTGCGCGCATTAGGTTTACCCGATGATGCTGCGCATGTAAATCCAAATGGTGGCGCTATTGCTTTAGGGCACCCTTTAGGTGCCAGTGGCGCTAGATTAGTCACTACTGCCATGTATCAACTTGAGCGAACGCAAGGTCGTTATGCTTTATGCACAATGTGTATCGGTGTTGGTCAAGGCATTGCATTGATCATTGAAAGAGTTTAACCAAGATATATACCCATACTACCTCAAGATACGAGTCCTAAATATTGAGGAAGTATGGGTTTAACTAACTGAAAGTTATAGTGATTAAAAATAATACAATTAAATACGATACACAGTATTGACATATGTGAAAATAATCGTATCATTAAAGTAGTTAACATATTAACGATAGGAGAGAACATGGCCGAATATAATAAAAGTGAAGCAGAACTAGAAGCTATTTTTCAACAAAAAATAGATAGCGAGCAAAAAATCGAACCGAAAGATTGGATGCCAGAAGCCTATCGAAAGAATTTAATCCGTCAAATGTCACAACATGCCCATTCAGAAGTAATTGGTATGCAACCTGAAGGCAACTTTATAACACGCGCACCTTCTTTACGCCGTAAAACAGTATTGTTGTCTAAAGTTCAAGATGAAGGCGGTCACGGTTTATACTTGTACAGTGCCACTGAAACCTTAGGTATTGCGCGCAGTGAATTAATTGCTGCCTTACAAAGTGGTCAAGCCAAGTATGCCTCCATTTTCAACTACCCTGCACAAACATGGGGTGATATGGGTGCTATTGGTTGGTTAGTTGATGGCGCGGCTATCGTTAACCAAGTATCACTGCAACGTACCTCTTATGGTCCATACTCACGCGGCATGATCCGTATTTGTAAGGAAGAAAGTTTCCATCAACGTCAAGGTTACGTGATCATGATGGAATTGGCCAAAGGTACTCCAGCACAAAAACAAATGGCGCAAGATTCGTTAAATCGTTTTTACTGGCCAGCATTAATGATGTTTGGACCTCATGACACTGAATCAGCCCATACAGCTAATTCAATGAAGTGGAAAATAAAACGCGAAACTAATGATGATTTACGTCAAAAGTTTATTGACCAAACTGCGCCACAAATTGCTTATTTAGGGTTAGAGCACCCAGATAAAGATTTAGTGTGGAATGAAGAAAAAGGTCAGCATGACAGCGGTGAAATCGACTGGGATGAATTCTACGCGGTAATTAATGGCAATGGTCATAGTAATCGTCAACGCATTCAACATCATGTAAAAGCACATGAAGAAGGTGCTTGGGTACGTGATGCGATGTCAGCATACAAACAAAAAAAATTACAAAGAAAAATTAACGCTGAAACAGCAGCCTAACAACTATAACCATCAAAATAGTTAGTAAAGTTGTTAGTGAAATTAGTCTTGAGGAGCAAGAAAATGAGTTTAGAAAAATTAGAATTATTTGAAGTATTCCTTCGTTCAAAACGTGGATTAGATCATAAACATGCCGGCAGCTTACATGCCGAAGATAAAGAGCAAGCCTTAGAATATGCGCGCGACGTTTATACTCGCCGTAGTGAAGGCGTGAGCATTTGGGTGGTAAACTCAAATGACATTTGCGCATCACAAGAAGACGACAGTGATAGCTTTTTTGATCCTTCTGATGATAAGCCTTATCGCCATGCAACTTATTATGATATCCCTAAAGAAGTTGGCTCAATGTAATCAGGAGTAAAAAATGACTATTTCTACAGAAACAGTGAGCACACAAGACATTATTGATTACGCTGCGCGTCTAGGTGACGATGCTATTGTTATCGGTCATCGTCTTTCAGAATGGGTGTCAAGAGCCCCTTTTATTGAAGAAGATGTCGCTATAGGCAATGTTTCCCTCGACTTTTTTGGTCATGCACGCATGTATTACACCTATGCGGCAGAGGTTAGTAATAAGCAAAATGGTACTGATGATATTACAGAAGATAATTTTGCTTATTTGCGTGATGAAAGACAATTTCAAAACCATTTATTGCATGAATTACACAAAGGTGATTTCGCCTATACAACGGCACGCCAATTATTAGTTGATGTTTATAACAAGTACTTTCTAGAGCAATTGAAAAACTCGGATGATGAAACCCTTGCAGCTATTGCAGTAAAAGCATCTAAAGAAACCAGATATCATTGTCGTCGTTCAAAAGATTGGACTTTACGTTTAGGCGATGGTACCAGCGAGAGCCACGAAAGAATGCAAGTGGCCTTAAATGATATATGGGGTTATAGCCATGAATTATTTGAACTTGATGATTTAGAGCAACGTCTTGTTGATGCAGGTATTGCCGTTGATTGCACACTTTTAAAAGCTGATTGGCTAAAAGAAGTGACTGCTATTATTGAAGAAGCAACATTAACAGTACCAGATCAAGAGTGGGCCGTTCGCGGTGGCCGTCAAGGTTATCACACTGAACATTTAGGGCATTTATTAACTGAAATGCAATTTATTCACCGTTCATTCCCTGGTGCTAAGTGGTAGTTTTATGGAGAATATGATGCAAGTTATCCCGACAAAAAATCCGACACAATTTGAGCGAGAACAATTTCGTCGTAATTCAGAGTTTCCTGAGTTATGGGATTGTTTAGATCAAGTTAAAGATCCAGAAATTCCTGCGTTATCTTTATGGGATATAGGTATTTTAAAAGATATCAAACGTCAGGGTGATCAAGCATCAGTAACCATAACCCCTACTTATTCAGGCTGTCCGGCAATGGATGCTATCGCTGAAGATGTAACAATAGCATTAAAGCAGCATGGCATTGATAAAACAGTAATAATTACAGAATTATCACCTGCTTGGACAACAGACTGGATGACAGATAAAGGTCGAAATCAACTAAGAGACTATGGTATTGCTCCACCTAATGATTTAGTGGGTGATCACGAGCAACCCCTTAATAGTGACAGCAAAGTACTTTGTCCGCAATGCGGTAGTGCTGATACTAAGTTACTAAGCGAATATGGCTCAACAGCTTGTAAAGCCTTGTTTCAGTGCAATAGTTGCCTTGAATCATTCGATCTTTTTAAACATATTTAATCGCAACAATACCAACTGAAGTAATGAAAGATTCAACTCATTATTTTAACGGGTATAAATAACAAGAAGGTGCGACATGACAAAATTTTATTCCCTTACTATCGCCAATATTAGGCCTGAAACAGACTCAGCAATTTGCTTGAGTTTCAACATCCCAGATGAGTTAAAGGAGACTTTTACTTTTACTCCTGGACAATTTTTAACATTGCAAGTATCTATTGACGGAGAAGACGTTCGACGTTGTTACTCTATTTGCTCTGGTGTTGATGAAGCGCAATTATCGGTGGCGATAAAACGCGTAGAAGAAGGTGTTTTTTCTAACTTCGCAAACGATAACTTCAAAGTAGGTGATAGCATTAAAGTAATGGCTCCTCAAGGTGACTTTACTTTAAATACCTTAGATAACCAAAACAGTAAAAACTACATGCTATTAGCTGCTGGTAGTGGTATTACACCGATTTTATCATTAATCAAATCTATTTTGGGTCGTGAGCCAAACTCACAAATCACCTTACTTTATGGTAACCAAAAAACCCTTACAATGATGTTCAAAGAAGAATTGAGCTTTATTAAAAACCGTTATTTAACGCGTTTTAATTGGGTAAACATCATGAGCCAAGAAGATCAAGGCACTGCCTTACTCAACGGTAGAATTGACAACAAAAAAGGGTATCAATTACAAAAACAAAAAGTTATTGATATAAACACCACCGATGAAGCTTTCATTTGTGGACCTGAATCAATGATTTCTGAAGTATCTCGTGGTTTTAGAATTGAAGGATTAGCAGAAGATCAAATTCATTATGAATTATTTGCTAGCTCATCAGAAGATGCTCAACTGGTATTAGACAAAGCTAAACACCGTGTGCATGAATATGGCGAAAATCGTACGAGTAAAGTAACGGTAATTGCTGATGGTCGCAGTAATAATTTTGAATTAGCCACCGTGGGTGCCAATATCTTAGATGCTGGCATGAGCAATGGCGTGGAATTGCCCTACTCCTGTAAAGCCGGAGTTTGTTCTACTTGTAAAGCTAAGTTGATCAAAGGTAAAGTTGATATGGATATCAATCATGGTCTTGAGCAACATGAAATAGATGCTGGTTATATTCTTACTTGCCAATCACATCCTATTACAGATGAAGTTGTTGTTAGTTTTGATGATAGATAACTCTTTGCTAAAATATTGATTTATCAGGTAACTGTCTTGCTAAACATTAGCTTTAGTGATATTTCCTACTTGATTGCCACTTGTTAAATTTATTACAATTTAACAAGTGGCAAAACAAATTTTACCAAATGGATTAGTATTGAAAGCTAATAAGAAACCAGCATGACAAAAACCAGTAAACTTAACCTCACAGTTAAGCAGCATATAAAACAAAGTAGTATTAGCTGTACTTCAATGGTAGTTACTGTTTTTGGAGATATAGTTTCCCAACACGGTAGCTGGCTTTGGCTTTCAAGTTTAATAAAAGTGCTTGAGCCTTTGGGTTTTAATGATCGCCAAGTACGAACGTCA
>ENA-ORXI01001132-ORXI01001132.1-sediment-metagenome-genome-assembly--contig:-NODE-1132-length-21221-cov-7.158295_pt1 | contig 21221 bp, 23 predicted proteins | sample MGYA00237861_ERZ511468 | MGnify/ENA primary metagenome ERZ511468 (study PRJEB26299, sample SAMN06266213) | sediment metagenome | isolation source: Hudson Canyon methane seep mesocosm | place...
GCATCATTCACTAACCAAGTCATGGCTCAAATTGAGTTATGGGATAATAGTGATGACTACAAAAATGAAGTGTATGTGTTACCAAAAGAATTAGATGAAAAAGTAGCGCGTCTACATTTGGCTAAGATTGGTGCTAACCTAACTGAACTAACAACGGAACAAGCTGAGTACTTAAGCTTGAGCAAAGAAGGTCCATACAAACCTGAACACTACCGTTACTAAGAACTAATCAGGGTCAGCCTAATGGTTGACCCTTTTTTAAATTGAAGAAGTATAAAATTATGACTAAACAACTCACCATTAGCTGCGAATTTTTCCCTCCTAAAACGGATAAAGGAATTGCCAATATGCGTGAGGTACGTCAAAAGCTGGCACCTCTTAATCCTGAGTTTTATTCAGTAACATTCGGGGCTGGCGGTTCAACACAAGACAATACCTTAGCCGCCGTTATTGATATTCAACAAGACAGTGCCACAACAGGTATTGATGCAGCACCTCATCTATCATGTGTGGGTTCTACAGAAGAAAATATTCGCGAACTGCTCGGTACATTCCAAGAAAATGATATTAAACGTATCGTTGCGCTACGTGGAGACTTGCCATCTGGCATGCGTGATCCTGGTGATTTTCGTTATGCTAATGAGTTAATCGATTTTATTCGTAAAGAAACCGGTGACTACTTCACCATTGAAGTCGCTGCTTACCCAGAGGTTCATCCTCAAGCAGACTCAGCTGCCATTGATTTAGAAAACTTCAAACGAAAAGTCGATGCTGGGGCAGATAGTGCATTAACACAATATTTTTATAATATTGATGCCTATTTCTATTTTGTAGAACGCTGTCAAAAGGCTGGGATTGAAATTCCTATTATCCCCGGCATTATGCCGATTAATAACTTTTCTCAATTAGCACGCTTTTCTGATGGCTGTGGTGCTGAGATTCCTCGCTGGTTACGTAAGCGTCTTGAAGAGTTTGGTGATGATACTGATTCGCTACAAGCGTTTACCTTAGACTTCTTAACCGACTTCACTGAGAAGCTTATTACTGCTGGCGTACCTGGCTTGCATTTCTACAGTATGAATCGCATTGATCCTACTCTGACTATTTGTCAGCGTTTAGGTTTGATTAAGTAACTGAATACGCTCAAATGAATTATTTTGCCGAGTCTTTATCCTCAGCATTTAAACTAATCATCAGCTTCGATCCTGATATTTATCAGGTCGTATTTACCTCAGTCCTCATTTCGATTACTGCTGCCATAATTGCCGCCAGTCTTGCCATTCCGGCTGGCGTCAGCATGGCATTGAATAGTTTCCGTGGCAAAGGGTTTATTCAGCATATTCTCAACACCTTAATGGCCATGCCAACAGTTGTTATTGGCCTACTCCTTTATGGACTATTTAGTCGCCTTGGCCCTCTTGGACATTGGGGGATCTTATATACACCCACCGCGATTATCATTGCTGAAGCAATCTTGATTTTCCCTATCATGATGAACCTTGCTATCACTGCCGTTCGGTCTGCCGATCCTCGTCTAGTACCTACCTTGGTAAGTCTTGGCGCCAAACCAACATCCATGATCGTTCACGTTATTCGCACGACACGCTTGGCCATGCTTGCAGCACTTGTTACCGGTTTTGGGCGCGCTATTGGAGAGGTGGGAGCAGCCATGATGCTAGGGGGAAATATTGAAGGATTCACCCGAACAATGACCACTGCTATCGCACTTGAAACCAGTAAAGGTGAATTTGAATTAGGTTTAGCACTTGGCATCTTACTGCTCATTATTGCCTTTGCACTTAACTTTATCTTGTCATGGCTAAATCCAAATAATGACTAATGCCTACCAACTCACTGGAATCAAGCTCAGCTATCAACAACAGCTGGCACTTGATATTCCAGAACTAAACATCCCCTCAGGGAAGTCTATTGCCCTATTAGGTGAGAACGGTGCGGGGAAATCAACCCTACTTAAATTATTGGCTTTTACGACAAAAGCTGATCAAGGTGTAATGACGCTTTTTGGCCAAGTAATTAGTTCCTCAATTAATACAGTACAAAGACAAAAAATAGGCTTTGTTGAACAGCATCCTTACCTGCTTCCAGGTTCAGTAGAAAGCAATCTCAAACTGGCACTAAAGCTTCAGGGTGTACCTACAGAAAAACATGGACAATTTATTCAACACGCCCTCGAACACACGCAAACAACACATCTAGCTCAAAAAGACTCTAATACTCTATCCGGTGGTGAGCTAAAGCGTGTCGCAATCGCCCGAGCAATTGTCTATCAACCCGATATTTTATTACTTGATGAACCATTTTCACATTTAGATCAACGACACCTTAAATTACTTGAAGAGCTCATCCTCAGCCTCTCCCAGCAAGACAATAAAACAATTATTTTTTCTAGTCATGATCGCCTACAAGGTATAGCAATAGCAGATGAAACCATTAATCTTGTTGCAGGAAAAACGACTGAAAGTCCTTTGCTCAACGTATTTCACGGCAGTTTATCTCAGCATGTTTTTGATACAGGAAAGATCCAAATTCACGCCACCAGCACACTTACTGATGCACATCATATTGCTATCAATCCCCAAGAGATTATTATTTCAGCCCAACCATTACAATCAAGTATGCGCAACAGCTTTACTGGTCGACTAATATTGATTGCCGAAGAAGAAGAATCTGTCCGGCTCACTATAGATTGTGGAGAACGTTTTCATGTGCTTATCAGCCCTGAGTCACTGAATAATCTCAATTTATCTTTAAGAATGAGCATCTGTTTAAGCTTCAAATCGACTGCTGTTACGGTATTTTAAAAAAATACACTGAAAACTATATGCAACGGCACAATACTTGCGGTAGTATAGCCACATGAACAATAAGTTTTTTTATAACTAGTCGTGAAAGCCTCATTACAGCTACGTGTAGGCCAAAGCCTATCGATGACTCCACAGTTACAACAAGCCATTCGCTTGTTGCAACTTTCGTCGTTAGAGCTGCAAGCTGAAATCCAAGAAGCCTTAGAAACAAACCCTCTTCTTGAAGTCGATGAAGACTTTGAACATGATAGTGATGCAAGTACGACACAAGAAAATAAAGAAATAGCTGAAGCTGTGACTCAGGATGATATGCATCTTGATAATGGCACAATCCCTGATGAGCTCCCTACAGACAGTCAATGGGAGGATACATTTGATACGCCGACAACCACGCCTGCTACCAGTCAAATTATTGATTCAGGCATGGAGCGAGAAAATGAAGATAATAGTGGTGAAAGCTTACAGGAACACCTGCTTTGGCAAATGCGCTTAACCCCTTTCTCACCAGCTGAACGTGTCATTGCTACGATCATTATCGACTCAATTGAAGATGATGGTTACCTAAAGGGAACAATTGAAGATATTCAACAAAGCCTAGATAGTGACTTTGATGAGATTGAGCTTGACGAAATTGAAGCCGTGTTACATCGCATTCAGCATTTTGACCCCATCGGAGTTGCTGCTCGTGATTTACGTGAATGTTTATTAATTCAACTTAAACTCTATGAATCAGATATCGACAATCTTGCTCTTGTCACCGAGCTTATCGACAAACATCTAGATACCTTAGCGAAACGTGATTACGCTCAAATTAAACGTGCTCTAAAAATAAGTGATGATCAATTAACAGAGCTTGTGCGGACGATTCAAATACTCAATCCTCGTCCAGGCAACCATATTCAGGTTGATAAAACGGAATACATCGTACCGGATGTCTACACCAAAAAGATAAATGGTAAATGGCAATTATCGCTTAACCCAGATAATGCTCCTCGTATTCAAGTTGCAGAACACTACGCACAAATGATCAAGCGTGCCGATAATAGTTCAGACAACACTTACCTAAAAAATAATTTACAAGAAGCTCGCTGGTTCTTAAAAAGCTTACAAAGTCGCAATGAAACATTACTCAAAGTTTCTGCAGCGATTATTGAGCGCCAAACAGGCTTTCTTGATTACGGTGATGAGGCGATGAAACCTTTGGTTCTCGCTGATATTGCTGAAATAGTAGAAATGCATGAGTCGACAATTTCTCGTGTTACTACACGTAAATATTTACACACACCACGTGGTATTTATGAATTGAAATTTTTCTTTTCAAGCCATGTAAGCACCGATAGTGGCGGTGAATGTTCTGCTACAGCGATTCGTGCCATTATCAAAAAACTTGTTGCTGCTGAAACCCCTAGAAAACCACTTAGTGATAGCAAAATCGCAGATATTCTTGGCGATCAAGGGATAAACGTAGCTCGTAGAACCATTGCAAAATATCGTGAAACATTGGCAATTCCGCCATCTAATGAACGTAAACGACTGGTTTAGACCAGTTTTTATTCACCAACAGGAGTTAAGTCTTATGCAATTAAACTTAAGCGGACAACATATTGAAATCACAGACAGTCTTCGTGACCACGTCAACAGCAAATTCGAGAAATTAACTCGTCACTTTGATCATATGACAAATGTACATGTCATTCTAACCGTTGAAAAACAGCGTCAAAAAGCAGAAGCAACGGTTCATGTCAGTGGTGCTGATTTGTTCGCGTCTGATGAAAATGAAAGTATGTATACTGCCATTGAGCATTTAGTATCAAAACTTGATCGTCAAATCATCAAGCATAAAGATAAAATCAAAAATCATCATCAATCTGATGGTGCAAATATGAAACACAACGCTAGTTAATCGTAGGTTTATTAATGCTTATTGCCGCCTTACTCATTAATGCAGATAATATTAGTTGCAACAATTCTGCCTCTAGTAAAAAACGCATCTTAGAAAACCTTAGTCATATGTTGGCTAAGAATACTGATGCAGCCTCAGCAGATTCTATTTTTCAGGCATTACTAGAACGAGAACGGCTTGGTAGTACGGGGCTGGGTAAGGGCGTAGCTATACCACACGCTCGAATCCCAGGCCTGATGCATACCATTGCAGCCATGATGACACTAGAATCACCTGTTAATTATGAATCTGCAGATTCAAAGCCTGTCGATATTGCATTTGGCTTATTAGTTCCTGAAGATGATGGCGACCACCATCTTCAACACTTGTCACGACTTGTTACCTTATTTCGTGAAGCGAATACATGTCAGAAGATCCGTGATGCCAATAGTTCCGAACAAATCTTCGAGATACTATTGACCATTGATGATGCGTAACTAAAATGACCAAGCATACGCAATTAGAAAGTCATCATGGCATTCTGATGCGTATAGCCGGTTATGGTGTATTCATTATCGGCCCAGCAGGAATTGGAAAAAGCAGTCTTGCACTAGAACTCATTTCGCAAGGCCATCAACTTATTGCGGATGATATTGTTGAGTTTTCAAAATGCTCCACTACCATCACTGGTCATTGCCCGCCCATGCTAGAAGGCTTGTTACATACGCGTGAACTTGGCCTAATTTCTATTCCCACCGTATATGGCCAAAAAGCTTGGCAAGCACAGCAGGTAGTGCATGTTGTCGTTTCATTACAAGAAAATGTCAAATCAGATAGTGTACTCACCATAAAAAAAGAATATTCATTATTGGGGCAGCCCTTCCCCTTATTAACTCTTTCCACAAATAACCCAGCATCTCTGCAACATCGCATCCAGTGCTGGTTAACGATGCTGTCTGACAATCAACATCACGCTGAAAATGAGCTAAAACAGCGTCAGCACGACATCATGTCCACTATTAACCTTAGAGAAAATTCATGACTGTAGGCATCTTACTCGTCTCTCACAATCAAATTGGTACAGAGCTGATTAATACCGCACGACAAATGTTGTCATGCTCTCCCCTGCCAACCAAAGTCATTTCCATTGGCATTCATGACAACCCAGACCTCATTCGTCGTCAACTTAACGAAGAACTGCTAGGACTCGATCAAGGTAATGGCATTCTCATTATGACGGACATGTTTGGTTCAACACCCAGCAATATCGCTTGTACAGTATCGGAACGCAATGATATTCGTGTTGTCTCTGGGCTTAATTTGCCCATGCTAATTCGCGTATTAAACTATCCCAATCTCAGCCTTGATGAGCTTGAACAAAAAGCATTAACGGGGGGGCAAGAAGGTATTGCTCGCTGTAACGAAACAGGGTGTTCATCATGATTGAAAAAACATTCCTTATTATTAACAAATTAGGTCTGCATGCTCGGGCTTCTGCAAAGTTTGTTACCACGGCATCCCAATTCGAATCTGACATTAGTGTCTCGCGTAACGGACGTGCCGTAAATGGTAAAAGCATTATGGGAATGATGATGTTAGCAGCCTCTAAAGGGACTGAGATTATCGTTTCTGCAGAAGGTGATGATGCAGAACAAGCTTTAAAAGAAATTGAAGATTTAATTCAGTCCTATTTTGGAGAAGGAGAATGAGTCTTGAACTACATGGCTTAGGCGTCTCTCGAGGTATCGCTATTGGTAAGGCCCATATTCTTTTCCATAACCAACCTGATGTTATCGAATATATCGTTAATAAAGATGAAGTCGAGCAAGAAGTTTCACGTTTACAACATGCAACACAACTGGCTAAAGCACAGTTGAAATCTATTTTAGATAATATTCCAGCGAATGCACCTGCTGATGTATCTTCTTTTATCGAAACTCATATGCTCATGTTACAAGATTCTTCTTTAACAAAAATACCTGTCGAGATGATTCGTAATCGTCGCTGTAATGCAGAGTGGGCCTTGCAGTTACAACGTGATGCATTGATCAATGTGTTTGATGAAATGGATGATCCTTATCTACGAACACGTCGTAATGACGTAGAACATGTTGTCAATCGAATAACTCGTTTACTCGCAGATGAGGACATGCCCGATATAGATATGGCAGATGGTCGTCTTAAAGGGGCAATTATCATTGCCGAAGACCTCACACCTGCCGACACGATGCTGATGCAACATCAAGGCATTGCCGCCTTTGTAACCGAGCATGGTGGTGCCACCTCACATACTACGATTCTCGCTAGAAGCTTAGGTATTCCTGCTATTGTGGGTATTGGTTCTCTTCGCCGCTATATTCAAGACAATGAATCACTGATCATTGATGGTGAAACAGGCACATTAATCGCTGGCGCTGACTCAAGCACTGTTGAAGAATATCAACAGCGGCTTATTAGTTTCAAACAACACATTGCGTCATTGAGTCGCTATAAATCTCAAGCATCTCAAACACGTGATGGAAAAGACATATTTTTACACGCTAATGCTGACTCGCCTGAAGATCTCACCACCATCAGTAATTCAGGCGCCCAAGGTATCGGCTTGTACCGGACTGAATTTCTGTATATGAACCGAAGTACACCACCTGAAGAGGAGGAGCAACTTGCCGCATATCGAAAAGTTGTAGAAGGAATGGACAGTCAAGCAGTGACCATTCGGACCTTTGATTTGGGGGCGGATAAAACTGTTGATGGTGGTAGAAACCTTAATCAAACAGCGACAAACCCTGCATTAGGTTTGCGGGCGATACGCTTATGTCTCAAACAACCTAATATGTTCCGCACGCAACTACGAGCGCTATTACGAGCCTCCGCATTCGGAAAAATTAAGATCATGTTTCCTATGATCTCTAATACTCAAGAATTACTACAGGCTCAACATCTGCTTCACCAATGTAAACGTGAACTGGATAAAGAAGGTCTAGAATATGACCATCATATCGAAACCGGCGCAATGATCGAAATTCCCGCCAGTGCTATCTGTGCCGAAATGTTTGCCCAAAAAGTCGACTTTTTATCAATCGGTACCAATGACCTTATTCAATACACACTCGCGATTGACCGGATCGATGATCATGTGAACTATCTCTATGATCCCTTACACCCTGCGGTGCTAAGTCTGATCAAAATGACATTAGAAGCAGGTAAGAAACACAATGTTCCCGTTTCAATGTGTGGCGAAATGGCAGGTGATCCACGCTACACTCGTCTATTGCTTGCAATGGGCTTAGAAAATTTTAGTATGCATCCCAATGCCCTACTAGAAATTAAACAGATTATTAATGAAACGAACTTAGCAAAATTGCCTAAAAATGCATTACAGCTCTTAAATATGTCCGATCCATTTGATGCAGAAGTCCTATTAGAACAAATAAATAGTCCGACACACTAGGCTAAGTGCACTAAGCAGGCTAAAATACGCGGAGAAACAACACACCATCACCTTTGGGATGAGGTTATGCCTGAGCTAAGCCAACAAGATGCAATGAATAAACCGATCGACATGCTTGCAGAAGCGTTAGAGAGTGGTCGTTTTTTGCGTATGCGTCGATTATTAGCCAGTCTTCATCCTGCTGAAACAGCACATTTACTTGAGTCTCTTCCGCCAGAAGAACGAAAAGTATGTTGGCCAATCATTAACCCTGACTTGCGTGGTGATGTTTTATCTTATCTTGGGGAAGATGTTCAAACTGAGTTAATTCAGGAAATGGACACTGCCGACCTCGTTAGTGCAACGGAGGATTTGGCGCCTGATGATGTAGCCGATATTCTGCAAAACCTGCCAGATCATGTTACCCATGAAGTGCTTCGAGTCATGGACACTCAACACCGCCGCCGAGTTGAAGCCGTATTAGCCTACGATGAAGATACCGCCGGTGGTTTAATGAATACCGATGTGGTCACCGTCCGCTCTGATATTACACTTGAAGTTGTACTTCGTTATTTACGCTTGCTCGATACGCTGCCTGAAAATACCGATAGCCTTTATGTCGTTGACCATAAAGATCATTACATTGGCACCTTGGCTTTAACACAGGTTGTAAGCCGAAGTCGTTCCTTAACGGTTAGCCAAGTGATGTCACATCAAATTGAAGCAATTCATGCCAATACGGATGAAAGTGAAGTCGCACTCCGCTTTGAAAAACATGATCTTATCTCTGCCCCTGTTGTTGATAAAGATAACCACCTCTTAGGTCGTATCACAATTGATGACGTTGTTGACGTTATCCGTGATGATGCTGAACATACCATGTTGAGTATGGCCGGTTTAGGGGAAGATGAAGATACCTTTGCACCTATTGGAAAAAGCGTACACCGCCGCTCTTTATGGTTAGGCGTGAACTTGCTCACCGCATTTCTAGCGGCATGGGTAATTGGTTTATTTGAGACCACACTGGAAAAGCAAGTTGCCCTAGCGATCTTAATGCCGATTGTTGCCAGCATGGGCGGCGTTGCCGGCAGTCAAACATTAACACTCGTTATTCGCTCAATGGCATTGGGGCAACTTAATGAGAAAAACCAACGCTGGTTACTACGTAAAGAAATTGCCGTCGGTGCAAGTAATGGACTTATTTGGGCATTAGCTATCGCAGTTGTAACAAGCTTTTGGTTTAGCAGTATAGAATTAGGCCTATTAATTGGTGCCGCCATTATCATTAATCTTATTGCTGCCGCATTGGCTGGAGTCAGTATTCCTATAGCTTTAAAACGTTTGGGGATCGATCCAGCACTCTCTGGCGGTGTATTACTCACAACCGTAACAGATGTTGTAGGATTTATGGCATTCCTTGGTTTTGCTACCCTATTCATCGTTTAAAAATTTATTGAGACCTCATTATGTCAGGCAACAGCTTCGGAAAATTATTCACAGTCACTAGCTTTGGTGAAAGTCATGGCCCAGCTATTGGCTGTATTGTTGATGGTTGCCCTCCGGGAATCGAGCTAAGCGAAGCTGACTTACAAGGCGATCTTGATCGTCGTCGCCCAGGTAAAACGCGTTTTGTGACACAACGTCAGGAATTGGACCAAGTTAAAATACTTTCTGGTGTCTTTGAAGGAAAAACAACCGGAACGCCTATCGCAATGATGATCGAAAACACAGATCAACGTTCAAAAGACTACGGCAATATCATGCATCAGTTTAGACCAGCTCATGCCGATTACACCTATCATCAAAAATATGGTTTCCGTGACTACCGTGGCGGTGGCCGCTCCTCCGCTCGTGAAACAGCCATGCGTGTCGCTGCTGGAGGTATTGCTAAAAAATACTTACGTGAGAAATTTGGTATCGAAATCACCGGTTACTTGGCACAACTGGGTCCCATAGTTATCGAAAAACTCGATTGGCAACAATTAGAGAAAAGTGCCTTTTTCTGCCCAGATGCAGATAAAGAAGAACAGCTTGCAGATTATATGAAAGCGCTAAAAGGTAACTCTATTGGTGCGCGCGTTAATGTTATTGCGACCAATGTCCCTCCCGGCTTAGGTGAGCCTATTTTTGATCGTCTCGATGCTGAAATTGCACATGCAATGATGAGTATCAATGCTGTTAAAGGTGTTGAAATCGGTGCTGGATTTGAATCTGTTACTCAAAAAGGGACCGAACACCGAGATGAAATCACACCTGAAGGCTTTTTAAGTAATAATGCCGGTGGTATTTTGGGTGGCATTTCAAGTGGCCAAGATATTCTTGTCAGCATGGCATTAAAAGCAACCTCAAGCCTAAGTATTCCAGGTCGCAGTGTAAATACTGAAGGTGAGCCTGTAGAAGTCGTCACTAAAGGTCGCCATGATCCTTGTGTAGGCATTCGAGCAACACCAATAGCTGAAGCCATGCTTGCCATTGTCTTAATGGATCATATGCTGCGCCACCGCGCTCAAAATATGGATGTAAATTCAGGAACGCCTGTTATTCCTGCTCAAGCCTGAAGGCGTGCCTCACAAAAATACGCCTTACTGGCGCTTATCTGGCTTTTATTTTTTTTATTTTGCATCCTTAGGCGTTCTCGTACCTTATTGGGGGCTTTACCTGCAATGGGAAGGGTTCTCTGCTCAAGAAATTGGTGAGTTGACGGCTATTTTATTAGCAACACGTATTGTTGCTCCTAATATTTGGGGTTGGATTGCTGATCACCGTGGTCAACGCATGTCTATTGTCCGCCTCGCTAGTTTTGTTGGAGCCATAGCCTTCTCTGCTATCTTATTTGGTAATAGTTATCTATGGATTTCTGGCGTTCTATTCATATTCAGTTTTTTTTGGAATGCATCTTTACCTCAGTTTGAAGCAACCACATTGCAACACCTTGGTGAGCATAGCCACCATTACAGCAAAATAAGACTGTGGGGGTCTGTTGGTTTTATTGTTACTGTTGCTGGACTAGGTCTACTTCTTGAATACTTTGATGCCAGCATCGTTCCCTATTTTATGTTGCTAAGCCTCGTCGCTATCTGGTTAGTTAGCTTAACCGTTCCAGAATCTTCATCAAGGCATCTGAGTTTAGAGCACCAGCCACTCCTAGCCATATTAAAACGTCCTGAAGTTATCGCCTTTCTATCTATTTGTGTTTTAGTTCAAATTAGCCATGGTCCTTACTACACTTTTTATACTATTTACTTAGAACAGTATGGCTATAGCCGCAGTCTTATCGGCCAACTTTGGGCTTTAGGTGTTATCGCTGAGATTATTGTTTTCTTGTTTATGCACCGCTGGCTTCCTCGCTTTGGCATTCGTCTCGTTCTGCTTGTTAGTTTATTACTCAGTACACTTCGCTGGCTAATTATTGGCTTTTACCCTGAGTCAATGGCGTTGCTACTCTTCGCTCAGTGTTTGCATGCCGCTAGTTTTGGTTCATTTCATGCTGCAGCAATAACGTGGATCCATCAGTATTTCACCGGAAAGAACCAAGGGCGAGGCCAAGCGTTATACAGCAGCATAGGATTCGGTGCAGGCGGTGCTATTGGTAGCTTATTTAGTGGCTACTTTTGGTTATCACCTGGTCCAACCGTTACATTTAGTTTGGCGGCACTGGCAACATTTATCGCATTCTTGATTGGTTTACGTTGGCTAAAAACATGATCTTGCCGAAGAGCTTAATTTAAGCCAATTCTGCTAAAGATATAACGCCGCGATATAAAATTTGATTATCTTCAACTAAACCATAACATTCATAACAATTGAGTCGCTGCGGTAGTTCTCTCACTAAAATATGTAATACATCATTACTTTTTAACTTCTCCAACAAAGTACGATTAATAGATATTTTATGGGAAGTATAAACCATCGGATTGCGTTCAAAATCATGGTGGTGTAGATGCGATTTTTCTAGTAAAACATTCGAAATCAAACTGCAGGGGAAGATTTCAGGGAAACTTACCGTATCATTCAACTCATCAAAATATATAGACTGATCAGTAAAAGAGGAGCAAAGAAAATTTTTGGCATTGCTATTATTCATGAACTTTCTTTTTAAAAAGAAATCTGCATTTGGTAGCATACTTCGGTCAGGTAATAGCTTTAAATTCCCTAAGTGTGAAAAATCAGCATCCGTCAAGAATAAAGGAGAAGAAGACTCTTTTTTATATCCTGTTAAGGCTAATTTTCCACCTGCGGTCACAGAAACTCGGTTGCCCAATATAGTTGTATTATCGACCTCTTTATAGTGCGACCTTTTAATCGCTATATCAATTTCATCGCCAGGCTTTACCGCACTAGTAAAATTGAATTGGTAATTACTAAAATTTAATTTATTCCTAGCAATAACAGCTTGTTCATCATTGTGAATACGGTAATGCAAAATACGGTTTTCTATTACAGATTCTAATTGAAAACCGAGTGCAATTATTCCACCAAATGGGTTGTTTCTTATTTTATGCCAGTTATGTGGATCATGAAATAAATTGAAATCATCTGTTGCATTACGTGCAACATCAATATGAATTTGTTGAAAAGAAAAATGTGGCGTTTCTACGTCCATGTTTCACTATCACTCCTTTAATAGCTTGATACGATTAGACTTAGTCTTGAATCTGTCTCCTCAATAAATAAGGCAAATCAGCTAAGCTATTTCAAGCGTTAGAATACTATTATCTTGACAATAATGCTCATAAATAATTTAGAAATTACTCTCTCTTTTCTAAGGAAATTTATATCACCATGAGCTAATGAGTAACAACACCCTTCCCATAGTTCTAAGATATATGCATAACAAGGCTATTTGATAGTATAAGATGCTTCACATATGGCGTAACACTGCTTATACTAGGCCAAATCTCAGATAAAAGGAGTTCGGAAGGGAAGCAGAGTGTTCTGTCACACCAACCAAGCATCTATGCATTTTTCAATACAAAAAGGGCTTGATTTGCCCATAGCGGGCAGTCCCGAACAGACTATTCATGACGCAAATACGGTTAATTCAGTTGCCGTGCTGGGTAATGAATATGTTGGAATGAAACCAACCATGCTGGTTGAAGAAGGTCAGCAGGTCAAACTTGGACAATCCTTGTTTACTGACAAAAAAATACCTGGCGTGCAGTTTACCTCTCCTGGTGCAGGCACAATTAAAGCCATTAACCGTGGTGCAAAACGTGTTTTACAATCCATTATCATCGAGCTTCAAGGCGATGATGAAGTAACTTTCCAGCAATATGAGCAATCACAATTAGCGTCATTAAGTCCTGAAGACGTAAAGAAGAACTTGTTAGAATCAGGTTTATGGACAGCACTTCGTACCCGCCCATATAGTAAGTCTGCTAATCCTGAATCAACGCCACATTCTATTTTTGTTACAGCGATGGATTCTAGTCCATTGGCAGCTGATGCGAATGTTATTATTCAAGCCTCAGCAACAGATTATGCTAGCGGCTTAACAGTCTTAAGTCACCTGACAGATGGTAAAGTCTTTGTTTGCCAAGCTGAAGATAGCGCAACACCAAGCAATACATCTAATAAGGTTGAAGTTCATACCTTTTCTGGTCCTCATCCAGCAGGATTGGCCAGCACGCATATACACCTTCTTGATCCTGTTAGTTCGAAAAAAGAAGTGTGGCAAATTAATTATCAAGATGTCATTGCTGTAGGTAAGCTATTCACAACCGGCCACCTTTCAGTAGAGCGCATTATTTCTCTTGCAGGGCCTCTCGTTCATAATCCACGTTTATTGCGCACTCGTTTAGGTGCCAATACGGAAGACCTTGTTCGCGACGAAGTTCAGCATGTTCAATCTCGTGTTATTTCAGGTTCCGTGCTACATGGCCATACTGCAACAAACTGGGCGGGCTATCTAGGCCGCTTCCACAGCCAAGTCTCTGTTATTGAAGAGTCACAAGAGCGTGAATTTTTTGGTTGGATTAAACCTGTCGGTAAAAATAAATTCTCGGCTTTGAACGTCTTTATTTCAAAGTTGGTGGGTAAGAAAAACCTTAATCTAACAACATCTCAAAACGGTAGTCCTCGTGCAATGGTGCCGGTGGGTGTTTTCGAAACGGTTATGCCACTTGATATTTTACCAACACAATTATTACGAGCTTTAGTCGTTAAAGATACTGATGCAGCGCAAGCTCTTGGCTGTTTAGAACTCGATGAAGAAGATCTAGCTCTTTGCTCTTTCGTATGCAGCGGAAAGTTTGACTACGGTCCGATACTACGAGCCAACCTCACTCAAATAGAAAAAGAAGGGTAACTATGTCGCGTTTACGACGTTTCCTTGATAAGAAGGAACCTTTATTCCATAAAGGCGGGCCATACCATAAGTGGTTTGCAGTTTATGAAATGATTGATACTTTCCTCTACTCGCCAGCCGATAATACACGTGGTTCGCCACATGTCCGTGATGGTATCGATCTTAAGCGTTTAATGACCTATGTTGTTATTGCTACATTCCCTGTCATCTTAATGATGCTATGGAATACGGGGCATCAGGCAAATAGTGCAATGGCTGAATTAGGCATGACTGCATTAGATGGCTGGAGAGGTACTGTTTTAGGCTATATTGGTGTCGGCTTTGATCCCAATAGTATTGCTGCCAGCATGCTTCATGGACTACTTTATTTCTTACCAATCTACTTAACGACCTTGATTGCCGGTGGTACATTTGAAGTCTTATTTGCTGCCGTTCGTAACCATGAAGTTAATGAAGGTTTCCTAGTTACCTCAATGCTTTACACATTGATTTTGCCAGCATCTACGCCTTTATGGCAGGTAGCATTAGGTATTATCTTCGGCGTGGTATTAGGTAAAGAAGTCTTTGGTGGAACAGGTAAAAACTTCTTAAATCCAGCATTAACTGGTCGTGCATTTCTATACTTTGCCTACCCTGCATCAATGTCAGGTGACGGAGTGTGGACAGCGATTGACGGTTTCTCTGGTGCAACACCTTTATCATTAGGTGCTCAAGGTGGACTAGAAGCGATTACAGATGCAGGTTTCACTTGGACACAAACATTTTTAGGTTCAATGCAAGGCTCAATGGGTGAAGTGTCAACCCTTGCCTGCCTATTTGGTGCAGCATTCTTGCTCTATACGCGTGTTGCATCCTATCGCATTATCTTTGGTGTCTTCTTCGGCATGGTGGCTACAACCTTATTGTTCAATCTGATTGGTAGTGACACCAATCCTATGTTTGCCTTACCTTGGTATTGGCATTTAACACTAGGTGGTTTTGCATTCGGTATGATCTTTATGGCGACAGATCCTGTATCTGCAGCGATGACGAATAAAGGTCGCTGGATTTACGGTGCATTAATTGGTTTTATGACGGTCATTATTCGCGTTATTAATCCAGCCTTTCCTGAAGGCATAATGTTAGCCATTCTATTTGCCAATCTTTTTGCACCGTTAATAGACTATTTTGTAGTGCAAGCAAATATTAAACGTCGATTAGAGCGAAGCTAACACTATGACTGAAAATACAAAAAAACCAGGGTTTGTTGGCAACATCCTCAGCTTGCCAAATGATGATCCGAAAAAAACGATTATTGTTGCAACGTTGCTATGTTTAGTCTGTTCGATATTGGTATCAATATCTGCAGTGATGTTTAAACCGCTACAAACTGCGAATAAACAAGAAGATATTAAGAAAAACATTTTAGCGGTGACAGGACTGTTATCTGAAAACACTGATGTTAATACCTTATTTGAACAGTTTGAAGTCAAAATTGTTAATCTTGAAACAGGGCAGTATTCTGATATAGATCATGCCTCATATGACCAGTACAAAGCTGCAGGTGACCCAGACCAGAGCGTTATCCTCACCGCTGAACAAGATATAGCAAGTATCGGTCGTCGAGCCAAATTAGCTAAAGTTTATTTGTTACAAGATGGCGGTAAAACATCACAAGTTGTACTGCCTATTCATGGTTATGGTCTTTGGTCGACACTCTATGGATTTGTCTCGTTTGAAGGAGATTTCAATACCATTGGTGGACTACAGTTTTATGCTCATGCTGAAACACCTGGACTTGGTGGAGAAGTAGATAACCCTAAATGGCGTAAATTGTGGAAAGGCAAAAAAGCATTTAATGACCAAGGTGAGCTAAAAATAGAAGTTGTTCGTGGCTTTGTCGACTTTAAAGTTGCAGGCGCCGAGCATCAAGTTGATGGCCTATCTGGTGCAACACTGACCAGTGTTGGTGTTTCGAATTTAGTGAGATATTGGTTAGGCGACCACGGTTTTGGTCCTTATTTAAAAAATATGAATGAGGCGGAGAAATAACAATGGCTAGTGAAATCAAAGCAGCAGTATACGATCCTCTTATTGATAACAACCCAATAACGCTGCAAGTCTTAGGTGTATGTTCAGCCCTCGCTGTAACAACCAATATGATGGCAGCCTTGATAATGAGCATCGCTCTAACAACGGTAGCAGCATTTGCAAGCGCAATTATCAGCTCGATCCGAAATCATATACCATCAAGTATTCGTATTATTGTACAAATGACAATCATTGCATCACTGGTAATCATTGTTGATCAATTACTCAAAGCCTATGCCTATGAAGCCAGCAAACAACTGTCTGTCTTTGTTGGTTTAATCATTACCAACTGTATTGTATTAGGTCGTGCCGAGGCTTATGCCATGAAAAACCCACCAGGAATGAGTTTCCTTGATGGTATTGGTAACGGTCTTGGTTATAGTTTAATTTTGATGGCAGTCGCTTTTTTCCGTGAATTATTGGGCACAGGTAAATTATTCGGTCATGTGATCGTACCTGTTGCGAATGAGGGTGGCTGGTACATCCCAAATGGCTTAATGCTCTTACCACCGAGCGCTTTCTTTGTGATTGGTCTACTTATCTGGCTCATTCGTAGCTTTAAGAAAGAGCAGGTTGAGCCGGCTGACTATCAAATTCATCAAGTTCATCGTACGGAGGTGCTATAGATGGAACATTATCTAAGCCTCTTTATCCGCTCAATATTTATTGAGAACCTTGCACTATCCTTCTTCTTGGGTATGTGTACCTTTTTGGCCGTTTCAAAGAAAATCGAAACAGCATTAGGCTTGGGCATCGCCGTTATCTTAGTGCAAGTAATAACCGTGCCGGCAAATAATCTAATCTACCAATTCCTGCTTAAAGACGGTGCCTTAGCATGGGCAGGTTATCCAGATGTTGATTTAAGTTTCTTAGGCCTGATCAGTTTTATCGGTGTTATCGCTGCTATGGTACAGATCCTTGAAATGGCCATGGATAAGTTTACGCCAGCCCTCTACAACGCCTTAGGTATTTTCTTACCACTCATTACTGTGAACTGTGCGATTTTAGGTGGTACCTTGTTTATGGTTGAACGTGATTATAATTTAGCTGAAAGTGCTGTGTATGGTCTAGGTAGTGGTTTTGGTTGGGCATTAGCTATCACTGCAATTGCCGGTATCCGTGAAAAACTTAAATATTCTGATGTACCAGACGGCTTACAAGGTCTAGGTATTACCTTTATTACTGCTGGACTTATGGCTCTTGGCTTTATGGCATTCTCGGGGATTCAACTGTAATGGAAATAATACTCGGTATTGTCCTTTTCACGGTCATTATCATGGCCTTGGTTTTTATCATTCTGGCTGCACGCTCAAAACTTGTATCTTCAGGTGATATCGCTATCAACGTTAATGATGAAAAAACAATTAGCTGTGGTGCTGGTGGTAAATTATTAGGTGCACTGGCAGATTCAGAAATGTTTGTTTCATCAGCCTGTGGTGGTGGTGGTACATGCGGTCAATGTAAAGTTAAAGTGTTTGACGGTGGAGGTTCTATTTTACCCACAGAACTTTCTCATATTACAAAACGCGAAGCTGCTGAAGGTGAGCGTCTTGCATGCCAAGTTGCTGTCAAACAAGATATGAAGATCCAAGTGCCTGAAGAAGTATTTGGTGTTAAAAAATGGGAATGTACGGTTCGCTCTAACGATAATGTAGCTACGTTTATTAAAGAACTCGTTTTAGAATTACCTTCCGGTGAGAATGTGAACTTCCGCGCCGGTGGTTTTATTCAAATTGAAGCACCTGCACATGTGAGTGAGTACAAAACATTTGATATCGGTGGAGAATATCGTGAAGATTGGGATCGCTTTGATATGTGGCGCTACACATCAACAGTAAAAAGTGATGTTATCCGTGCTTATTCAATGGCTAACTACCCTGAAGAAGAAGGGATTATCATGCTTAATGTACGTATCGCATCGCCACCTCCTGGTGCAGATGATGGCGTACCACCTGGACAAATGTCTTCATTTATCTTTAACTTAAAAGAAGGTGATAAAGTTACTATTTCCGGTCCTTTTGGTGAGTTCTTTGCTAAAGATACTGATAAAGAAATGGTATTCATCGGTGGTGGTGCTGGTATGGCTCCAATGCGATCACATATCTTTGATCAACTTCGCAGACTAAATAGTAAACGTAAAATCTCTTTTTGGTACGGTGCTAGAAGTAAACGCGAAATGTTCTACGTTGAAGATTTTGATACCTTACAATCTGAAAATGATAATTTTGAATGGCATGTTGCCTTGTCTGATCCTATGGATGAGGATAATTGGACAGGTTACACTGGGTTCATCCACAATGTACTGCGTGACAATTTATTAAAAGATCATGCGGCTCCAGAAGACTGTGAATACTATATGTGTGGTCCGCCAATGATGAACTCAGCTGTAATTAATATGCTCGAAGATCTTGGTGTAGAACGTGATAATATTTTCCTAGATGATTTTGGCTAATGTCGATTTTCATCGCAACATTTATCATCATTGCCATAGCCGTCGTAGGAATGGCTATTGGTGTGATTCTAGGCAGACCCGCTATCAAAGGTAGTTGTGGCGGCTTAAACCAAGTAGGCCTAGCTGGAAGCTGCAGTGGTGCATGCTCCAGTGAAGAAAAAGAAATATGTGACAAACGTAAAGCTGACTTAGATAAACAAAATAACGAATAATCGGAGATAGGCAATGCTCGCATCATTAAAAGTTAGAGATTATATGGCAGTAAACAAATGTACGTTTACACCAGACATGGACATCTTGCGTGCAATCCACAAAATGCTTGAGTCCCGTATTTCAGGTGCTCCCGTAATTGATGAGCATGGCAATATGATTGGATTTTTATCTGAAAAAGATTGTATGCAAGTTGCACTCAATGCTGCCTATCAACAAGATGGTGCAGCCGGACGCGTTTCTGAATTTATGACACCAAGTATTGATACTATTGATGTAGAGACACCTATCATAGATGTTGCAGAGCGATTTTTAAAAGGTTCATATAAGCGGTTTCCCGTAGTGATGGATAACCGTTTAGTTGGCACGATTACTCGTCAAAATGTACTTCGTGCACTTGAATACCTATCTGATCCCGAGGGTTCACGTAAACCAGGTAAACAAAGTACTAAACAAAGTGTTCACGTCTAAATAACACACCTTTCTTCATGTTATGCTGATTAGACATCGCGACATGGAGAATAAAATGTCTCTACTGAAAAAACTTCAACTTTTTGCATTTGCTGTATGCATTTACACTTCACATACTGTTGCTTCCCAAGATGCACAAACACCTTTAATAATTGATACCATTGCAAGTGGTCTCGGTATTCCATGGGGGATGTCAATACTGCCTGATAACTCAATGCTTATTAGCCAGCGTGAAGGTATTCTAAGCAAATTAGATTTAACGACAGGTCAATTACACTCCATCTCTGGTCTACCTGAAATCAAAGTGAAGGGCCAAGGAGGACTATTTGATGTACGCATTCCTCCCGACTATGCAGCAACTGGATGGATTTACTTTACATACAGTAAAGATGTCGCAGGTCATGGTGCTACAACACTCAGTCGAGCTAAAATGCACGGTAGCAAGCTATCAGAGTGGCAAGATTTATTAATCACACAGTCAAGCACGAATACAAACTACCACTTCGGTGGGCGAATTTCTTTTGATCATAACGGCCATGTATTCTTAACAATTGGTGATCGTGGTGTTCGTAGTAATGCCCAAGATCTCAGTAATCACGCGGGTTCAATATTACGACTTAATCTCGATGGTACAGTCCCAGATGACAATCCTTATACAAATGATACTCATGCACTGAATGAGATATGGAGTCATGGTCATCGTAATCCTCAAGGTTTATTTTTCAACACACAAACGAAACAACTCTGGGCTATTGAACATGGACCAAGAGGTGGAGATGAAATAAATTTAATTCACTCCGGCTTCAATTATGGATGGCCTGTGATTTCAAAAGGACGCGAATACCATAGAGACATACCTGTCGGACAGTCCGCTGCTATAGCAGGCATGGAACACCCCATCAAAACCTATGTGCCTTCCATTGCGCCTAGTGGATTTATTCAATATTCTGGCAATGCTATACCTGCGTGGTCAAATAATCTGCTGACAGGCTCATTAAAGCTCCGTCACCTTAATAGAATTGAATTAGATGATCAGAATAACGCTATTACAGAACACCGATTATTAAGGTCAATAAAGGGCCGAATAAGAAATATTGTAGAAGATCAAAATGGATGGTTATATGTGTCCACTGATGATGGCCGTATTGTAAGCATTAAACCTAAACCATAAGCAGTCATGCATTAGTATAGAGTGACGATATCATGTTGAGTCTATCTGCGTAACCACAACTTATGACTCCACTTCTTCAGTTCACAGACAAAATATACCCAGACCTTTATGAGGACAGGGTCTTTCTTTATATATAAGCCTGGCAGTGTTGGTTAAGCTTAGTTAGTTCTACGCATAGCTTAGTGCTTACTTGTTAGCCTACTCTGTTTGTCCCATCCTTGGGACAAATCCCTACGGGACCTGCTTCGCAGTCCAAAAACGTTCCTGACGTTTTTGTCACATGGGCCTTACCCTGCTCAAATAAGGTCAATGCAAAACTTACAGATATAAAAAAAGCCCATCTTCTATTGAAGATGAGCTTGTTTTATATTTAAGCCTGGCAGTGACCTACTCTCACATGGGA
>ENA-ORXI01001134-ORXI01001134.1-sediment-metagenome-genome-assembly--contig:-NODE-1134-length-21212-cov-19.167873_pt1 | contig 21212 bp, 12 predicted proteins | sample MGYA00237861_ERZ511468 | MGnify/ENA primary metagenome ERZ511468 (study PRJEB26299, sample SAMN06266213) | sediment metagenome | isolation source: Hudson Canyon methane seep mesocosm | place...
CGAGGGCGGACGCTCCTACCTGTTACCCATTCAAATTAAAGGACTACACAGTGGCGGAAAGTGATGGGTAATCAGGTGTTTTTATAGCTAAATTATCATGATTGGGTATGAATATTTTTATGATATCTCTTAGCTATGTTTTTTGCTAAATTCGGCAATTAAAGCAGTCGGTTTTTTCTTTTTGTTTTTCTTGTTTAAGACATAGACCACAGTTTCACCTTTAGGACCTGAACCAATTTCAGTGAAACGGTAAGGTGCTTCTCCTACAGACAAAAATGATTTTAAATCTGCCCATTCACTAAACACATAGATACGACCATCATCAACCACTTCGCCATAAAAGCCTTCGTTGATACCTTCAGCAGTGCCTTCATATAAAGCAACTGAACCTAAACCAGAACGCATCTTTTTATCTTTTTTTCTTAAACCAAAAACCAGCGTTTCACCTTTAGGGCCTGCACCAATACGGGTTAAACGATAGGCTGTTTCACCTACCTGGTTAAAACTGGCATAAGTTTTATAATCATCAAAAATGTAGATACGGCCTTCTTTTTTGACCTGATAATAATCATTAACATTATAGTGAGGTTCGGCTGCTACAGTTTGAGTAGCCATGGCCAATGTAAGTCCCGATAGGGCAAAAGCAATTTTTTTATACATAAACTATGTCTCCGGCAGTTTTGTAATATTGTCATAATAGACGATGAATAATGAAGCTATTATGGTGTTTAAATATTACAGAATTATGACTGCCGCGTGTATTGCTAGAGAAGGGTTAGGGCCCTATGTATTGTGCTTTTATTTTGACAGGCTCCTAGATCATCACTTTTTCTGTTGCTGAAGCTTCAATAAGCAGAGCCCATTAGTTTTCTTGATATTTTTCTTTAATACTCAAAATTTCAGGTAATGCTTCAATAAATAAACTAACCAGGTAGGGATCAAAATGTTTGCCTGCATCCTTTTTTATTTGTTCAATAGCATCTTCGACTGACCAGGCTTGTTTATAAGAGCGTTTAGAGGTTAAGGCATCAAATACATCAGCAATGGCAATAATACGTCCAATTCTAGGGATTTCTTCTGCTTTCAAGCCTTTGGGATAGCCAGTACCATCCCAGCGTTCATGATGAGTCATGGCGACTATTTTGGCCATTTTTAATAATTCACTAGAATCATCGCCAATGATTTCAGCACCGATTTTACAGTGCGTTTGCATGATGGCCCATTCCTCTGCATCAAGTTTGCCTGGTTTTAAGATGATTCTATCTTCAATACCAATCTTACCAACATCATGCATGGGTGCTGCATTGAGTAACATATCTGCTTGTTCTGTGTTCATCCCTGCTGCCAAACCTAAAACACGTGAATAGTGACTCATTCGAATAACATGCATGCCGGTTTCATTATCCTTATATTCAGCTGCACGCCCTAGCCGCTGAATTATTTGCATCCGGGTGTTATTTAATTCTTCTGTACGAGCAATGACTTTATGCTCTAATTCATTATTTTGGTCATACAGAGCCAGGTGGGTTTTAATTCTGGCTTTAATAATAGGAGGGCTAAAAGGTTTGGAAATATAATCAGCCGCACCAAGGGCGAAGCCTTTCAGTTCATCATTAACTGAAACTTTTGCGGTAACAAAAATGACAGGAATATGCTGTGTTGTATAGTCAGCTTTAAGTTTTTTACAGACTTGATAGCCATCCATTTCAGGCATCATCACATCCAGTAAAATAAGGTCTGGTTGTTTCCCCGACTGGATTATTTTTAGGGCTTTTGACCCATTTAAGGCGGCAATTACTTCATACTCATCTTTTAGAATGCCAACCAGAACATCGATGTTCTCGGGTGTATCATCAACGATTAAAATGGTTTGTTTTTTAGACTCTGTCACCAGTCCCTCCAGCTTTATTTGTTATTATTTTGTAACTATTCAGCGTAAAATGAGTATGTAGCTCTGAAGCCCTCTCCTGATGGAGAGGGTTGGGTGAGGAGAGTTTAAAATAAATTCTTTATTCCTTTTGCCTTTAGAAATAGAAAAAAAGCATTTTGCAAAAGAGAATTGTTTAATTCCTCCTCTCGGCAATAGCTCCTGCATTGCTCTACCTCCTGCATCCATGCAGTTGACCCAAACCCTCCCCAGCAAGGGAGGGCTTAAAAGCAAGCCCCGTTAATACAATAAGCTGGCTAGAACCTAAGGCACTAAATGACCATGCAGCTAATTTTGCTTTATGTTTTCTAAAATCCTATTCAAAATTTCCTGTGCTTTATCAAAATCATAGCTTTCGATTGCTTTTGTGATCTTACTTTCATCATTTCTTTTGAAAAAAGGTTTTAGCATCTCAGCATGCTGCTCAATAAAGTCAGACGCCCCCGTATTATACTGCTGTACCAGCTTACTAAGCTCTGTAAGGGTATTTAAAATGAGCTGATGATCCACTGGGAGGGACGGGGCATTTGTTTTAACAGTTTCAGGATAGTTTAGTTTGTTTATACTTTTTATCACAGTTTGCAAACTTTTATCCAACTTATCTAAAATAATAGAAAAGTTGACATTTTCTATTAAGGCTTGTTCCAGTTCCGTGGCTTCTTTATATATTTGTTCAGCACCTACAGTTCCAGCAATGCCTTTAAGGGTATGAACCTGGCGTTGTGCCAATTCCTTATTTTTATCAATTAACGCCGTTTTAAACGCTGGGCTGAAATCATCATAATTCAATGCAAACTTTGATAATAGTTTTTGATAAAGTTTTTTATTGTTATTAGCCCTGCTTAAGCCTTCTTTAATATTAATGCCTGCTATATCGGCTATGGCTGTTGTATCTTCAATGGGCTCTAAATCCTTAATAACCAAGGCTGGTTTTACACTGGGCTTGATCCATTTGGCCATGGTTATAAACATTTCACTGACATTAATCGGTTTGCTGATATAGTCATTCATGCCGGCCTCAAGAACGGCCTCTTTATCGCCAACCATGGCATTAGCTGTCATCGCTATAATGGGTAGCTTAATAAATTTTTCTTGTTTTCGAATTTCTTGGGTTGCAGTCATACCATCCATTTCTGGCATTTGTAAATCCATTAATACCCCGTCAAAAGATTCGGTTTTTAATAATTGCAATGCTTCCAGGCCATTATTGGCAAGCTGTACAGATATCTGGGCGTTAGTCAGTAATTCGATAGCCAATTCCTGGTTAATTTCATTATCTTCAACTAATAAAACCATAGCACCTTTTAAACTTGCTAAAGCAGCAATATCTGCATCAGATTTCAGCTTGTTAGGGGAGCTTGAATAGACTTCTCCTTTTAATGCCAGTAGTACAGAATCCAATAATGAAGAAGGGGTGACTGGCTTAATTAAAACCCCATTTAATTCTACATCATCTGCCTGGCTTAACATTTCTTCAACCCCATAAGTCGTCAACATAATAATGGTCGGTGGAGATTGGGTGTTTTTCTGAATGGTACGAGCGGCACCTAAACCATCCAGGTCAGGCATTAACCAGTCCATCAGAATTAAACGATAAGGATTATCCGTTGTCGATTTTTCCAGCACTTCTTTAATGGCTTCTGTGCCTGTATGCAAGACAGTGACATCGAAACCGTATGACTCCAGCATTTTTTGTAAGATCATACTGCTAGTGAAATTATCTTCCACCAGTAATATTTTGGTGCCAGAAAAATTATCAAACATGACCGTATCTAATCGTTCTCTCTCTGGCTTAAACGCTAATAAGCTGGTGAAGTAAAAAGTTGATCCTTTGCCAGGAGTGCTTTCTAACCATACCTCGCCACCCATCAATTCGACTAGTTGCTTTGATATTGCCAAACCTAACCCTGTCCCACCATATTTCCGGGTAATGGAGGTATCTGCTTGTGAGAAGGGTTTAAACAGTAGTTTTTGTTGTTCAGTACTGATGCCAACACCAGTATCATGTACAGAAAATTGCAGTTTTACATGTGTATCATCAATTCCTAAAACCTCAATAGCGAGTATTATTTCTCCGTGATCGGTAAATTTCACCGCATTACCACCAAAATTAAGTAACACTTGGCCCAGGCGTAAAGGGTCACCCACCAGGTTGTTGGGAATTCTGGGATCGATATCCAGAATAAATTCTAATTGTTTTTCTTCAGCCTTTAAGCCTAATAAATTCATCACATTATCCAGCATGCTATCACGCTGAAAGTCTATTGCTTCTATTTCTAACTGCCCAGCTTCAATTTTTGAAAAATCTAAAATATCATTAATAATAACTAATAATGTTTCCGCTGAGCGTTGAACTTTTTCAATGTAATTGCGTTGTTTTCGCGGTAACTCCATTTGTAATGTCAGGTGCGACATACCAATAATTGCATTCATCGGTGTACGAATTTCATGACTCATGGTGGCTAAAAATTCTGATTTAGCCACATTGGCACTGTTGGCCTGGTCTTTGGCAATAATTAAACTGTGCTCCACTTCTTTTCGATGTAAGGCATTAACGATTATTCGGCTTGCAGTATCAAGCAAGTGTACTTCATTCTCTGTCCATTGATGCTCTGCTTGTGTTGAAGTAAAACCAGCAAAACCAATGACTTTGTCTTGAAAGATCATCGGTACATCAATCAATGCATGTATCCCTAACTGTTGCAAAACAGTTTGTTCCTTTATTGCTTCTTGTGGAAGGGATTCCACCGTATCGATTAATACGGGTTTACCTGCCAGAAGCTTTTTCATAGACCAGGGCACTGATTTGATATCAAGCCGTTTGAAACCTCTTTTACCCGGTCTCTCATCAGCTTCAAACCAGGCATGACTCATGTTGAAATGTTGATTACTGTCTTCTAACAAAAAAACATAGCCTGCATCTGCATTGATAAACTGACATAATCGATGCAGACTTTGTTCTATACAGTTATCAATCTGCTCAAACTCAATATTAATAAAACGAGTGGATAACTCTGAAACAAGTTCTTCAAAACGGGCTTTATAATCCAACGCTTCCTGAGTCCGTTTCATGGGGGTAATATCCATAGCCCAACCGGCCATGGCATAAATATTGTTGTTGGTGTCTGTTAAGGCATATTTGGTAGACAAGAAGTGACTGGTGTGTTTTTCTGACCCCAGTGTTTCTTCAATTTGTAAGGGGTCTTTTTGTTCTAATGCCAGGCGATCATTGGCAATAAATTGTTCAGAAATCTCAGCAGGAAATAATTCCTGGTCTGTTTTACCGATAACTTGTTTAGAAGCCAATCCCGTTGTCCTTTCAAAGGCAGGATTTATATACAGGTATTTACCTTCTGTGTCTTTCTCAAAAATAATGACGGGGGCAGTGTCCAGCATATTGCTCAAATGATTTTTACTTTCCCTCAGTGCTAACTCAGACTTTTCCAGTTGGCTAACGACGGTTTCTGCACGTTGTCTTTGTATATCGATATCCTGCATTAAGCTATAAGCCGCTTTACGCGAATTTTCCAGATTGTTATTCATCTCTAACAGTTGATCCGCTCGAGCTTGAAGTTCCTGATTAATTCGTTTTCTGTCAGATATATCATTAATGATTGCTATCGCCTGCCATTCATCACTAATTTTTACGGATGATAAGGCTAATTCTATGCTTATTTCTGATCCATCCTTGCGTCGCGCAAGTAGCTCTCTATTTTTACCAACACTGGTCTTTTTTCCAGATGATAGAAATTGTAGTATATCTTCACTTGCGGCTTCAATAGAGTCGTCTGTGGTTAATAAATCATCAATATTAAGGCCAATGGCTTTATTAACAGACCAGCCAAAAATACGCTCTGCTGCACTATTCCAGAAGCTTACTAAATTATTTGAATCAATCATCACGATGGCGCTTTGTGCTGCTCCCGCCATCATGCGGAACTTTTCTTCACTTTCCTGTAAGGCAGATAATACTTTGTTTTCTTCGGTTAAATCCTGAATAATACCGACAAAAACAGTTCTGTTTTCAATCTTCGATTCGTTAACCCCTAAGCGCATAGGAAATGTACTGTTATCTTTACGCAAGCCTTCAACTTCACGTCCTATACCGATAACTTTGGCTTTTCTGCTAGTTAGATAATTAGTTAAATACTGGTCATGCTGTTGACGATAAGGTTCAGGCATCAGTATTTTGATGTTTTGCCCAATGACTTCAGCCGCTGAATAAGCAAACAATCTTTCGGCTGCCGGATTAAAAGACTCAATAATTCCTTTCTGGTCTATAGTAATAATTGAATCAATTGCATTCCCCAAGATCATCCGTAGATAAGCTTCTTTTCGCGATAACTCTGATTCTGATTTTTTATGAGTTCTGCGTAGCATGAACATAAACCAGATAGACACTAAAATAACGGTTGTCAGCACTATAAAAATGGCATTCCTGGCATGATAATAGAGACTTAACACTTCCGCTTCATCCTTCTCAACGGCAAAACCCAGGCCTAAGGTTTTATTCCATTGCCAGGCACCTAGTACCGGTACACCTCTATAGTCTCTATATGACTGGTAACTTTCTGAAATGTCCCCTGCAAGGGCTTGTTTTATCATTCGCGTCATAGGCCATTCTGGCATGGGAGTAACAGGTTTATAGCCTGCTAATAAATCCCCGCCAGGATCAGCGATTTTAAGATGAAAGGCACTCATTTCTTTTTTTGCAATCATGCCGTATTGCCTTAACTGCTCGGTAAAACGGCTTTCAGTGATCAAAAATCCTGATTTATCAAATAAATAGGCCTCACCACTTTGTCCGATTCTTTGAGCTGATACAATATAATTAAAATGCTTTAATGGATTTGTTTGTAGGGCAAAAGCAGCAATAACATGAGCATTTTTATTTTTAATAGGTACCGTGATAAAAAAATCAGCTTGCCCCTGATGAAATAAACCATTATTTTCCGCAAGCTTAATAAGCTGGTTTTCGCCACTAAAAACACGCTGCAAACGTTTCTTATTCGGTTCTGACAAAACAATACCTAGTCCAATGTCTTGTTGATCACTTGATGCCAGCGTTATCAGTTTTTTGTCTATTAATTTAAAGTTTGTAACCAGATGGTGCTGCAAATACTCTGAGAAAAATTTTTGTAACTGTTGCTGTGCAGGCTGTTGCGGTAGTGACTGGGGGGTATCCGAAAATGCTAGTAGATCTTGAGCGCTGTCTATAATCAGTTGATTATTGGCCCAGTTGTTTGTCGTTGCATATGATTTGTTTAACCAGTCTTTAGTGACCATGCTATACATAGAATCTAAGGATATTTTTAAATCGTAAACAGCTTGTTCTCGAATGCGTTGCTCAACAAGATTTAATTCATATACGGTGATCAGCGTTATTGCTAAAAGAATAACAGGTACACACAGTACTTTGGAGCAAGAGGAAATGACTGACCGGAAATTCTGTCTTATAGGGGGTAACTGGCTCATTTTAGCCTCTTTAGTGCGTTACTTTTCATAATAACCCTCTTGCCTATCATGTAAGAACTTTGGCTCTTTTGAATTTTTAGTTGTGGCTTAATAAACTCTTTTTTTCTAGCTGTCCCATACATTTGGATATACAGGGGACTCTCCCAACTTCACGTTTAAATCATTAACCTCTCGTTTCAGCTCAATGATTCGAAGCTCCCTATCCACCATAGTTTGATTAAAAAATTTAATTTCCTGCAGTTGTTTTTGTAATTGTAAATGTGTTTTTACTCGTTGCAGAACCTCTTGAGGTTCAAAGGGTTTTACAATAAAGTCTACAGCACCTAACTCAAAGCCTTTGACTATATTATAGGTTTCAGATAAAGCACTAATAAAAATTACGGGAATTTCAGCCAGAATGGGGTCTTCTTTTAATTTTTTACATAATTCGTAACCATCCATGGTGGGCATATGGATATCCAGCAAAATCAAGTCTGGTGAAACTCTTTTAATACTCTCAAGAGCTTGGCTGCCATTCGTTGCAGGCCGTACTTTATAATGGCATTGTTGAAGTATTTCTTTTAACAACTTTAAATTATTGGGATTGTCATCAGCTATCAAAATTGATTCTGTAAACTTGTTACTACTTTCATTCATTTTTATTTCCACGTTTTTAACAGGTCGGAAAACAGGAAGTACCGTGTAATTTATTTTTTAATTATTCCAAACAGCAGGGTACGTGATAGCTTCCCCCATTTTTTCGTTTAAATGATTAACTTCTTTTTTAAGCTCAATGATACGCAACTCTCTATTGATCATGGTTTTATTGTTAGATTGTATTTCTAGCACTTGTTGGCGTAATTTCAGGTGCGTATTTATCCGTACTTTAACTTCTTCAAGTTCAAATGGTTTAACGATAAAATCAACGGCTCCCAGCTCAAAGCCTTTTACTTTATTAGAGGTTTCAGATAAAGCACTAATAAAAATAACCGGGATATCAGCAAACAGGGTATCTTGTTTGAGTTTTTCACATAATTCATAACCATCTAGTCCAGGCATATGAATATCCAGCAGGATTAATTCTGGCGGTAATGCCTTAATACTACTATATGCCTGCTTACCATTGATTGCTACTCGGATTGAATAACCATATTGTTCGAGCATGCTTCCCAGAACTTTTAAATTATAAGGGTTATCATCTGCAATGAGAATACTTGCTTTAGTGTCGTTTTCATCTACCATCACTCGGTTTCCTCTTCCAAAAGGTTCATTAGAATATCAAATTCATAGTTTTTTACACAGTCAGCAAGCTTTTCGGCAACCGTGGATGCAGCATGTGGTTCTATTTGTTCAAGTAATTGCTTTAGCTGATTGGTCTCTCCAATTAACAGTGCGGCCCGTAACTGCTTGAGAAGCTCTTCAGGGATACTGAATAACATGTCTTTAGTTAATGTGTCTGGATTTTGATTTTTTGGTTCATGCGATTCATAAATATATTCGACCTGACTATATTTGGCGATTGCATTTAATAGTTCATCAATCTTAAATGGTTTCTTAATCACCGAATCTACATTTCCTTTGTCTTTGATTTGTTGAATTTGTTCATCTAAGGCACTTGCAGTTACCATAAAAATACTGGCTTTATCACCACCGGCTAATGTTCTGATTTGATTGACGGCTTCTGCTCCACCTATGCCTGGCATAACAACATCCATCAGCACAATTTCAGCTGGCCATTGCTGGAAGGTTTCTACCGCTTTCTCGCCACTATCAGCTAGCTTCACCTGAAAACCAAGTGGTTCCAGCAGCTTTTTCAATACATCCAGGTTTAATGGGTGATCATCCACAGCCAATACCCGCATATTGATATGACTAGGGTCTACAGCAATGACTCGAAAATCTGTATTCACACAGGTAATTTCTTCACAAACACCTGCACTGGTTTTTACTGAAAAGCAAAAGCGACTCCCCTGGTTTAACTGACTTTGTACTGAGATATTTCCACATACTAACTGGGCAAATTTATAACTGATGGCCAGTCCTAGCCCTGTGCCACCAGAAAGTCCAACTGTTTTACCTGTTTGTTCAAACGGTTTAAATATCTGCTCTAGCTTAGATTGGTCAATTCCAATCCCGGTATCTGACACGGTATAATTCAGAACAAATTCATCGCCTTCAATATCTGTACAGGAAACCTGTAAACTGACCTCTCCAGATTCCGTAAATTTGATTGCATTGCCTAATAAATTAATCAGAATCTGCCTGAGCTTTTGTTCATCTGTAATAATTTCGTTGGGTACGTTTGAGTCATAGTCTATCTTTAAGATTAGACCTTTTTTCTCGGCAGGGATTTTAAACATGGTGTTCAAATCATTAAGCATCGCATATAAATCAAAATTATCGCTATTAACGACAACTTTACCCGCTTCAATCTTAGACATTTCTAAAATATCATTGATCAGCATTAATAAATGTTCACCGCTACGATAGATGTCATTGACCTGGTCTTGTTGCTCTGTCCCAATGGTTTTATCTCTTTGTAATATTTGTGTGTAGCCTAGAATCGCATTCATCGGGGTACGAATCTCATGAGACATATTGGCTAAAAAACTGCTTTTGGCATGATTAGCGGATTCTGCGGCTTCCTTGGCAAGTAATAAATCATATTAACTTTGGTTAATTTTATGGTTCTTTTCTCAACCAGTTCCTCTAGAGATAATCGATAATTCTGTAATTCCTCTTCGGCTAGTTTTCGCTCTGAAATATCGTGAACAATACCGATAAATATTCTTCGCCCATCAATGACTGTTTCACTGACGGCCAGGCGTATAGGAAAGGTAGAACCGTCCTTGCGCCGGGCAACCACCTCTCGTCCAATGCCAATGATTTTTTTCGTCCCGCTAGTTAAATAATTGCTCAGATATGAATCATGTGCTGAATGATAAGGTTTAGGCATCAGAAAATTAACGTTTTTCCCTATGGCCTCTTCAGCGCTATAGCCGAAATGCTTTTCAGCAGCCTGGTTATAGGATTCAATCCTGCCTTTTTCATTAATGGTGATAATAGCATCTATAACACTATTCAATACAGCTTGTAAGTAGGTAGCATTTCCTAAAATCGTTTTCTCAATTTTGCGATGCGTTCTGTTAAGAATAAAAACGAACCAGAGCACGAGTATAAAAGAAGCGCTTAAAACGACAAGAATACTGTTACGCCCCAGCTCATAGTTTTCCAATATCTCTTCTTCATCCATTTCTGTGCTAAAACCCAGATTCAAGTCTTTATCCCACAACCAGACACCGAGAACGGGCACACCTCTATAATCCCTGTATGCAGAAACACTTTCACCATAGCCATGTTTTAAAGCACTTTGAACCATTTTAGTTAACGGTTTTTTGTTAGTATTAACGGGCTTTTCTGTCAATAAGTTTACCCCAGGGTCACGGATTTCAATATTTAATATGCTTAACTCGCCAGCACGAATCAGGGCAATAGCCTGCAACTGTTGAGCAAAACGGCTTTCAGAAACCATGACTCCCTTTTTATCAAATATATATGTTTCACCACTCCGGCCAACTTGAGCGCTTTGAGCAATACTGCTAAATTCTTTTAATGGGTTATAACGGATGGTGAATACAGCGATTGTCTTGCCATATTTATTATTAACAGGAACTGCAATAAACATGGTGGGGTATAAGCTCTGTAGATGCCCAGACTTATCCGGTAGAGGCACATCGGATGGAATGGGTGGAATAAACTGAGGAATGCCTGAGAAAACACGCTCTAATAATTTTTTTCTATGGGTGGCAATTAAATTAATTTCACCCAGGTTACTATCTTTCATCGACACCAGGTTACGAAATTCCTGATCAATTAAAAAGATGCCGAGGGCATCGTGTTGATGCAAGCGCTCGGAAAAATAATTTCGTAGTTTTTGTTGTAAAGGGTGGTCTCGCAGGGTATTTTTATCGTTGTTAATGGTTTCCAGTTCAGTAACAGCATCAATCACAACAGCTTCGGCAGCCCAACTAACAGCACTATTAATTCGACCCCTTACCCAGCTGTATTTGATCGCTGAATGTGTTGCATTAAGCGTGGAATGCATATTGTCCAGCGCACTTTCTCTGGCCCGTTTTTCAGCGTATTGCAATGCAAACAGGGTGATTAAGCTAATACTGAGTATCGCAACAATTGCGGCCAACATGATTCTATGCCCTGATAGAAACCGGATTGAATTATCTTCTTGTTCCATAAAAAATATAGGGGGTATAGCAAACTTTTTCATCGCATCGCCTACTGAATAAACCAATCAATTGTCAGTTATTTCTGACTATACCCCTATTTACTAAGAAAAAAAATCTACTTAAATAGATTGTAATATTCTGATATGGTGATATTTATAGGCTTGAGATCTATGGGTTAGGGCGGTTTGCTTATCAATATGGTCGCTGTTAAGCTTAATAAAGCTTCTTCTGTTTATTTGAGCACCGTTAATATCTCTTGCCAAAGGGATTGGTAAGCTTCAACTGAACGGGATTTATTTATGTAAGCATTTAATGGCATACGTTCCAGACCCATGCGTTCAATATCGCTGGCGTAGGGAATAATGCTTTGTAAAATATCAGGGTGTTTTTCTGCCAGGGTATCAATAATTTCTCTATGCATTTTTTTACGTCTGTCTGCCATTGAAAAGAAGGGCAGTAGCTGGATATGTTTAAGCTTGTTATCTTTGATATATTTCTTGAGTTGTTCCAGCGTTCGCATAGAAAGCGTAGTGGGAATAATGGGAGAAAGTAATAGTTCGGATGCTTCGAATACGGCCTCTGATAATAAGGAAATATTAGGCGGGCAATCAAGAAAAATAATGTCGTATTCTTTGTTGAGCGGAGCGAGTAGTTTTTTCAGTCGTCGTGTGGGTTTTTTACGTTCATCCAGCACTAAATCAAGATTTCTAAAAGAAAAGTCTGCGGGTAATAAATCCAGATTTTCAAAGTCGGTTGCTTTAATTAAGCCATCTAATTCTCTGGTACCGGCAATTAGATCTTTACTGCCCCCTTTGACTTTGGGCTTGACTCTAAAATAATAACTGCTTGCACCTTGTGGGTCCAGATCCCATATCAGTGTTTTATAATTGTGCTGAGCGGCTAAATAAGCAAGGTTTACAGCTGTTGATGTTTTACCAACGCCGCCTTTAATGTTATAGCTTGCAATAATGGTCATTAATCGTCTCTATGCTTTATTGGTGAATAAGCGTTTAAAAGTTGCCTTATTTTCGGCTTGTACAAATAGCTCAAATTGTTCTGCAAAATGATTGCGGGCATTACATTTCATGGAATCAAGGTACTGTACCAATACGCCCATGGCGAGCAGTGTATTAGAAGAGGTGTTTTGTTGCATCATTTCTTCACTAAACTGTTTAATACTTAATTCCTGAATTTCATAATCCTGGAAATCGCCTAAAACTGTCTGGAACCCTTTTAATGCTTTGATGGAGCGTTTAATGTCTTCTTGAGCATAAAGATTTTGGAAAAATTCCATTAAATAGCGTAATTTTTTACAGGTTTTCCTTAAATCATGCAACGCTTCAGCGGGAGATTGCTCGGTAATTGCATTGCCTTCTTTTAATACGCGCTGATAAACTTTCCAGATACGGCTATCCGCTATTGCTTTAATGCTTTGGTTGGCATGGCCTGCTTTGCCTTTTTTAGCTAAAGATTCGTTTAAGTACTGCTCCCAGGCAACTAACTGTTTATTGTATTTAGGGCTTTTGAGTTTTTTAGATAATTCCTTTTGAGCATGAACTTGTTTTAGTTTTAGAAACGCATATAAAGGTTCAATATCAGCTCGCAAGCTTAAGGGTAAGGTTGCTTTATAGTGTTGATAACTTAATAAATATACGTCCAGGTCACGAGTGGGCCCTGTGATTTGCCCTAACCAGGCAAAAAAATCAGCGTATTCTGCCACTACTTTGGCTGGCAGTGTGTTTTTGATTTGACTCAGACCGGCGCGTGTTCTTCTGACTGCGACACGAAAGTCATGTAAGAACTCGGTATCGGTATCGGCAATCGTCCCAGCTTCATTCACTTGCATTGCTTGCAACAAGTGTTTGTAAATTAGCTTGCTGGCTTTATCCCCGCGCATATCTGGCTTTAATTTAATAGCCAGTTTTGAGCTGTAGTCTTTTGGTTTTCGGCCCTGTTGTTTTAAGGCCTGGTTTAACACCGTGCAGTTAGAGGGTGAAATCTCCAGAATATTATGTAGGATATTGACTACTTTTAAGTGTGCTTTTTCATAGCCTTTGAGGGGGATCAGTTGTACCCGGTTATTAAGTGATTCATATTCATCAATTTGCACCCGTAAAACTGTTTTTTGATCTTTATTAAAAATATTAAGCCGATAGATTTCAAACGGTAACTGGCATAAAGGTAATAAAGCTCTCATCTCTAATTCAGGCGCTATATTCTGTCTAAATAAACCCTCAGGAAATTGTTGGCTAAAACGGGGAAGCTGTTCGAGCTCTTCACTGGCTATGATATGGCCGCTATTTTTATCAATGAGTGAGAGTTGAGAAAGCTGTTGCGAGTGAGTAAATTCACAAATTTTTTCGGCATTATAGAGTCGCCAGTCAAAACTATCGTAAAAAGTTTTTATGCTGTATTGCTGTGATGCAATGTGTAGATCAACCTTTTTGCTTAATCGGGCGATAAATTTCTTAGCCGTCAGGTTGGCAGGTAATTCGAAATATTGAGGGGTGGCTGTCATTAGTGCTTGAAAGAGTTAGTTTAAATTCTATGAGTTGCTCTGCTCATTGTTCTATAAAAACATACTAGCATGTGTATGGGTATAGAAATATGACGGCTTTGTTACAAGTTTATTTGGCCTGTAGGCTTTAGTGTCGGTTAAATTTAATCTAACGACTATAAAAGGAGGGCTGCTTGTCGAGCTAAGGGAGAATGACTTTGAACAGCTTGGAGCAGTAAAACGGCTATGTAGCTGTTTAAAGTATGTTGGTTCCTGATTACCCATCACTTTCCGCCACTGTGTAGTCCTTTAATTTGAATGGGTAACAGGTAGGAGCGTCCGCCCTCGGCGCGATTTTAAATAGAGCTTTTGATCTAAAGCAAGAGCCTGTTATATTCGCGCCGAGGGCGGACGCTCCTACATCAGAGTTGTCCTGGAAATCATTCCTGCATTGTTCGTTATCAGCAGCCAATACTGTCTATGGAAATTGGCTGAAGATTATGGGTAATCAGGCATATGTTAAAGGTAGTCGCCGGGTGTGCCATTGTCTGTTGTCTGAATCTAATGTTGGACTCCCTTGCCCCAAAATCAAGTCACTACGCAGCGAATAGTAAGCCCTGGTACGTCTTGTGCCCATCCAGCTTCTCACACAATCCGCTCCGTTAAGACTGTCTCCCTGGCTTGAATGGCTTTATAGGGTTGCAGCTAAACGAAAACCTAGCAGGGTGCTTGTGCTATCAGGGCGAAACCGGCCTCTGTATGCAGAGCGGCAAAACCTTGCGCCAAATCGCCAGCTTCCGCCACGACGAATATGAAAAGAGCCTTGTTTTGGTCCTTTTGGGTCATTAGTAGGGCTGTGTTTATAGTAATCCAGGTTATGCCAGTCACTTACAAATTCCCACACATTTCCGTGCATTTCATGAAAGCCCCAAGGGTTTGCAGGAAGAGAGCCAACAGCAACAGGTTTTTTTCGGTCTAAGCCAACCACTTTTCCTGTATAAGGATGGTCGCCATCATAGTTGGATTGAGAGGTGTCGATATTATCACCAAAGGCAAAAGCGGTAGTCGTTCCAGCTCGAGCGGCATATTCCCACTCTGCTTCAGTCGGTAAGCGGAATTTCATTACTGATTTTTTATTTATTTTGTCGATAAATATTTGAATGTCTTCCCAGCTGATATTTTCAACTGGGCAACGGGAGCCACATTTCTCAAAGTGAGAAGGATTTTTCCCCATTACGGCTTCCCATTGGCCTTGAGTAATTTCATATTTTCCAAGTGCGTAAGCTTTAGTTAGGCAGACCTTGTGAGGCGTTTCTATGTCAACACGTTCATGTTCGCTTAAGGGTGAACCCATAATAAAGCAACCCGCTTTAACGGAGATGAAATCAATGCCTGTCTGAATTTTGGCTTGTTGTAGTTTGTTGCTGCTTGTAAGGTTGATGTTGGAAGGTGGGGGGGGGATTAAATATTGTTGAGATGATTTTTGCTTTTGTTCGGCGCTAGAAAAAATACTCAAGGCCTGGTTGTAATATTTGTCATTGGCAAGAGCAGTAATAAAGTAGTTTTCTAGTATCGGTAGGGATTTAGAATATTCGAATTGTTTGTAGAGGCAACTCCCTTGATAAAAGTAAAAATCACTAGGAATGTTTTTAGTTAGTTGTTCCAGAGCTTCCATGTGAGTCATTAATGCTGTGCAGTCATCATGATTTTTAGCCTCAATGATTTGCTTTTGTTGTTCAGTAACCAGATTATTGGTTTCTGAGTTAGCATCTAGGGTCGGTGAGGAAATTAGTAAAGCTAGAGAGAGAGTAGTAACAAAATTTGGCATGGTTTTCAAAGTCTTTGGTCGTTGTGTTTAAGTGGTTTTATAATGTATGAGGGATGCAGGGGTGATAGGTCTGGGTGCTATATGCAATTTATAAAACCAAAATTTAGGTATGAGGTGTGTTAATTTTGTTCAGAATGTATGGGCTGAATACTGATGTACGGCCCAAATATGGAATGCAATGGAGACAATAAGCATGTAAAAAAGCGGGATATGAAGAAAAAACCAGATGCTAAAAATTCGTTCATAAAAACTGTAGGAAGCAATTTTTCGTATGGTCGCATAATGAGCTGTTAAAAAGTGATTGGCTTTATGAAATGTCGCTTTATATTTTGCAGGCGTCCATTGCTCCTTAATGGCAATTTCTTTACAGGCTATTTTTATCTCTTTTTTGGTCAGGGCATATGAAATGCGGGTGGCGGTGTTAAATTTTAGGATACGAAAAAAACTTTTGATTAGGCCGGATGAATCTATTTGTATATTGCTGTCATGTTTAAGTATTTCTTTGAATAATTTAGGGTCTTCCTTGTGCAGGCTAGATAATTCATCTTCAGTGATTAATTTTGCCATTTGAAGTTGCTCTAGGGCTGCTTCATGTTTATATAAGCCATAACGAATTTTGTCATGTATGTAGCGACCAATAATGCCACTGATAACAACCACTATCATGCTGATCACCGCTATTTTTTCATTTTGTGAAGAGCCGATACTATAATTGCAATGGTATAAAGTAAGTACTGGGCCGTATATTCCCAAGATCATGTGAATAGTAAACCAATTGCGAATCAGTCCCCAGTTTCGCATGGAGCGCATTCTTTTACGTAGTGAATACAGTAGGGTGATCAGCATCATCGTAGTGCCAACAATGCCGAGCATGTAACCAATCCCTGATTCGGCAGTAATGTAATTTTCCAGGTCGGTTGTCCAGCCATAGTAAAGAATGACTAAGGTACTTAATGTGAAAATAATAGGCCCAAATTCAATGCCCTGAGATAGGAACATTTTTTCAATTTCTTGTTTTCTATTTTTAAGTACAAGTTCTTCAGGTAATTGTTCTGTCATCTTGTGTGATATTCCATTTGCTAAAGCTGTGTTATATAACGCAGTGTTTTGAGTTTGCGATCTCGGTTTGTAAATCTGAGCTTTTAAGGGGGTTGTAAGCATGCTAAAAAAGCCATTGGCAGGGTATGCGTCAGGATAGTTTGTATTTGTAAGCAAGGTTAATGCCATTGAAAGCATGCTTAGGGAGATGAAAAAAAATAATCATCCAATCTTGCTGGTCTTTTTGCCCGTATTCAGCGAGCTAGCAAGTTACGTAGCTTGCTATGCGCCTGTTGCTAACTCGCTGAAGACAAACAAAAATCCTGCCCAAATATAGGATAATTATTTCTCTCCAGCTCTCTTATAGTATTACTTCTTCAGTGTAATATTCAAATTTTAATTATTTGGCTGGCTTTAAATAATGGTTCATCAAGTTTTTTAGCTTGGATGCCCAAACTCTTCTACTTGATTTGAGAATATGTATCGTAGCGGAAGCTTCTGGTGGAGTGTTTCTTGTAAAGTGTTTGCTTCTGGTGTGTTCCGATTTAGTTATTTCTCTGCAATGGAATGAATATTGCTATAACTATTGATTGGTCGACAGCATAAGGGGCACTTTATTATGGTTTTTCAACAGCAATTTAATATCGTTAGTGAGTTACTGCAAGAGAATATTCTTATGTTCGTTTATTTACTGCCAATGCTTATTATTTCGTTGATTTATTTTTATTTAAAACACCGAGTTCATCGTAAATCAGTACGAATTCACAGGGAATCCATAGAAGATGGTATGACGCAACCAGCCTCTTTACATCCGATAATTAATCATAACCGATGTATAGGTTGTCGCGCGTGTAATATTGCCTGTCCTGAAAGTGATAAAAATGTGTTGGGGATGATTAATCATAAGGCTGTTTTGATTAACCCTACTGGCTGTATTGGTCACGGGCCCTGTAAGGATGTTTGTCCGGTAGATGCAATTACTCTGGTTTTTGGTACCGAAGAGCGAGGTGTTGATATACCCAATGTGGCCTCTAATTTTGAAACTAATGTCCCCGGGGTTTTTATTGCTGGAGAAATAGGGGGGATGGGTCTAATTCATAATGCTATTAATCAAGGTGTTCAGGCCATGGACTCAATACAAAAGCTGGTTGAAGGGCAAACTGATAAAGAATTAGATGTTGTGATAGTCGGAGCAGGCCCTGCTGGTATAGGGGCTTCATTAGCCGCTATGAAGAGCAACCTTAAATTTAAAACGATTGAGCAAGATTCTTTAGGTGGGGTGGTTGCGCATTATCCAAGAGGTAAATTGGTTATGACTGCACCTGTCGAGCTACCTCTAGAGGGGCGGGTTGATATTGTAGAAACAACGAAAGAAGATTTGCTAGGTTTCTGGCAGCAGGTTGTTGATAAAACAGGCTTAAAAATAAATTTCAATGAACGAGTCAAAGCGGTTACAAAGGATGGGGATGGTTTTCAGGTAGTAAATGAGAATAGCATCCTGAAAACCAAGGCTGTTTTACTGGCTATTGGCCGTCAAGGAACACCCAGAAAGCTTGGGGTGTCAGGAGAAGAGCAAAGTAAAGTTGTCTATCGCTTAGTGGATTCTGCGCAGTATAAGGGCATGCATGTGCTAGTTGTGGGAGGTGGAGATAGTGCGCTTGAGGCTGCACATAGCCTGGCAGATGAAGAGGATACGACAGTGACTTTATCTTATAGAAGTGCTGCATTTTCACGAGCAAAAGGTAAAAATAGAAAAAAAGTTGAGGCGGCAGTAGAGAGTGGTCGATTGACTATTTATATGCAATCCACGGTAACAAGCATAGCGGAAGATGCGGTCGTTATCGGTCAGAATGGTGATAGTATTGAATTGAAAAACCAAGCGGTTATTGTTTGTGCTGGTGGTATTTTGCCCACAGGATTTCTTGAGGATATAGGCATTGAATATGAAACAAAATTTGGTACAGTTTGATGAATATATTTATTAATACTGAGTTAAATAAGTTAGAGCTCGCGGTTAAAAAATTGTGTTGTTTAGCATGCGCTAGTCATGAAGAAGAAATTCGGTGGATGTGGAGCTTGTTTTTTTTATTTTGCTTGTGTTTGCTAGTGGTTCCACAGCTAATGGCGGCTACTGTAGCTCAGTCAGTGGATCAGGCAAAGAAAGCAATGCGTACCCGAGATTATATAACAGCGCATAAATTATTATTACCACTCGCTGAGGCGGCAGATATTGAAGCTCAGTATCAATTGGCAACTCTGTATCGTTCTGGTTTGGGGGTGGAAAAAGATCATGAGATTACTTTTCTTTGGTTGCAAAAAGCGGCAGATCTTGGGCATATAAAAGCACAGTACAATCTGGCTAAGATGTATCAGCATGGCTGGGGAGTGGATAGGGATAATAAATTATCGATGTATTGGTATGGGCAATCAGCAAATGCGGGTTATCCAATGGCGCAGCAATATTTGAAAAAAGCCCAGCAGGTTTCTTTTGCTGATCTTGATGCGAAAGGTTTACAGGAAAAGTTTTTATGGGCAGTGAAAAATGATTTTATAGATCTGGTTAAGCAGTTGCATGTGAGTGGTGGCGATATTCACCAGCTAGATAGCTTGGGTCGAAATGCCTTAATGTTGGCTGCGGAATGTGGTTCAGTTAAATCTGTGCTGTGGTTGCTTGGCAATAAAGTAACATTAAATCAATTAGATAACAGGGGTGATAACGCTTTATTTATTGCGATTAGAAATGAGCGGTTTGAGGTGGCCAAGGTCTTAATTGAATCTGGTATTAGCTTGAATACTGTTGATTCTATTAAAAATTCAGCATTAATGCTGGCTGCGAATGAAGGAAATCTGGTGTTGACGCAGTTACTGGTTGAGCAGCAGGTAGATTTGCATAAAAAAAATCAGAGTCAACAGAATGCTGTCGATATCGCTAAATTAAAAAAGTACCCTAAGATTGTTGCCTTTTTACAGGGGCAAGGTGTTATTGCTTCCAAAAAGAAAATAAACAATGATTTGGTGCCTTTGGATAAGTTGCAGGCATCAACCGCAGTAAAACAGAATCAGCAAGATGATCCTTTTCATGGGTGGCCACCTTTGATTGTTGCCAGTTGGCGTGAGCACACTGAATCTGTAGCTAGGCTGATAAAAAATGGAGATCAGCTAGATCAGCGAGATAAAGAAGGAATGACGGCTTTAATTAGGGCATCAATCAAAGGTTATGATGAGATTGCCAAATTGCTTATTAATGCGGGAGCTGATGTAAATATTGTCGATCATAAAGGTAATACGGCTTTAATGTGGGCTGTTCGTAAAGGGCAGATGGTTGCTGTTAATTTATTGCTAAAACATAAGGCGCAAACAATGGTTAGGCGTCAGGATGGTGAAATGGCATTGTCATTGGCAATTGTTAATAAAAAACCAAAAATTGCTCGGCTGTTAGTGCTTAAAGGGGCGGATCAGCAAGGGCTGAATTCAAATAAACAAAATCCTTTAATGCTTGCTTGTCGTTTGGGTGATAAGAAGTTGGTAAATCAATTATTGAAAGGGCATGTGGATATAAATGCTAAAGATAACCAGGGTAGAACAGCACTTTGGCATGCAGTAGATGCAAAGCAGGTGAGTTTAATAGGGGTACTAATTAATGCGGGTTCTGATACAGAATTGCCTGACCTGCAGGGCTTGACGCCTTTGTTATTGGCTGTTGTAAATGAAGATAATAGTATGTTGGCGGCATTAATGAAGCATTCGGCTGGTTTGTCGGTAACGACTAGTAATGGCAGTACTCCGCTAATGTTGGCTGCGGATAGTGGAAATCTGGTCGCTGTAAAAAAAATGATACAGATGGGTGTTGTTATTAATGTCAAGAATAGAGATGGTAATACAGCCTTATTAAATGCTGCTCGAAATGGCTATGCAGTTATTGTTAAATTGCTTCTGCAACAAGGTGCAAACCCTGCAATACGTAATAAAAATAAAGAAAATGTTTTTTTATTGGCAAAAGCAAATCAGCAAAAAGGGATTATAGAAATATTGGCAAAGTATTCCTCAGATAAGGAGTGGCTACATACTTTCTTTTAGGTTTAAGGGATATCATAAAAATATTCATATCCAATCATGATAATTTAGCTATAAAAATAAGTTTGTCGGCGCGCAGTGCTTTAGCACTGCTATTTTAGGCTACTAAGGTAACTCGAAATAAATAAACGACCAAAATAGTTCCCATGC
>ENA-ORXI01001135-ORXI01001135.1-sediment-metagenome-genome-assembly--contig:-NODE-1135-length-21211-cov-8.302309_pt1 | contig 21211 bp, 17 predicted proteins | sample MGYA00237861_ERZ511468 | MGnify/ENA primary metagenome ERZ511468 (study PRJEB26299, sample SAMN06266213) | sediment metagenome | isolation source: Hudson Canyon methane seep mesocosm | place...
TCTGCAATCACCACTTGCACCAAACGCTTACCACGTTTTAATGGTTTTTTGAGCTCTTTTATCGCTTGCTTAATAACTTTGCTTTTAGGATTCAAGTCCAATGCTTTTTGGTAGGAGATACGAGCATTATCACGCAAGAATCTATCTTCAAAACTATCAAATTCTTGTACGATACCCGCCACATAGAATCCAAAAGGATTAACATAAGCACTAGAGACGCTTAATGCTGAGTTCTTAGATTTTTCATAAGGCTTTTGAATCTCCTCAAATAAGTTATCTACACCGGGCACCAATAAACTCAGCACATTACTCGCAGCCGAAGCAACATCATCAGCGGTCTCTGCCGCGCCACCGGCATCACCACTTTCTTCCGCTATTTTTTGCTGAGCAAGCTCAAGCTGTATTTCAAAGTCCTTTTGTTCAATATTTTGCCAGTCAATCGCTCTACGCGTGACATTATAAGCTTTGCGTTCACCATTCAGTAAATAAGCAATAGACTTATAATTTAACATTAAAATCCGCTCAAACGGTGCACCACTGTAATCACCTAACTCACCCGCCCCAAGCAAGATGCTAGCACCCTCACTAGCAAAAGTAGTTGCCGCACCTTCAACCATAGAGTCTGCCGCATTCATTTTCAAAAAATGTTCGGCTGCAGAAAAGTGCTCGATAGCGACTAAGGGCTTCTTAATATCCAATGCTAGCAGTCCCGCTTCATTAGAAGCAAGAAAGTCAGGCGTGTCTTCCTCCTTAACTTTAAGCTCCTGTTGCTGGTAAGCCTGTTCAAATTGCTCAGATTTAATCAGTTTTTTAATCGACTGAAACTCTTCTGAATACCCAACTGATTCAACCGTGGGTTTAAATGGTTTATCAGCAGCCTCAGCCGTCGTTTTGACCGTCTTATTAGCTGTTTTTCCCATGGCATTAAAAATACTTAACGCATTAGAAAATCCGTCAGCCTGTGAACTTGTCGACAAGACTGTACTAAGACAAGCCCCAAGAAAAATTTTTTTAGAAAGTTCTTTATTCATTATCATAAAACACCTGTTACAAATAGGTTCATAGCTAAGTCATCAGAGGGCATACTCAACCTTGGTTTCTTCAAAAAATTAGACGAAAAACACACTATGAGCACTTAATAGCTCTAAAACAGGGCGCAACTTTTCGCATACCTAATTGCATTTAAAAAATCACGCCCCGTATATATTAAAACTCAACATTAAGTATCTAACTAAAAGCTAGGTTTTCTCACTGTCGGCTTAACTTTTTTCTTAACTTCTTGTTGTGCAACCCGCAATACATCACCTGGCTGAACACCCGAACCACTCACTAAATGCACTATCGCACGCGAAGTTTCGATACTAGCGACACTAACCCGAGCCACTTTTTGTTCCACTTTACCAAAAGAAATACCGGTATCCGGATCAATCATTTCCTGACCCTCACGCATGACATCAAACACCTTACCTTTATTCAAACCACCATCGTTACCCCGGTTGATATAAAAGTCGGTACCCGAAATCGCTCCAATAACTTTAATAGGATACAACCGCAACATAATACGGCTCACCAAAGTCGTCGTAAAATCATCTACTAAACTAGCGTAGACAGTAGCATTAATAGTCTGGCTGGTATTCTCCAATTGCCGATTTATTCTTATTTTATCTGCCGCCAACAACTTACCCGTATGGCTATCAACGATGCGCAAGGTCGCACCAATAATGCCAAAATAACGGGTTTGAATCTTATCAACGTAAGCGACTTTTTTACTTTCACTAACTATTTTAAAATCGCTAACAGAGGTTAATATCAAATAATCTGCCTCAATCATTTCACTTAACTTACTATCGATAGACTGCCGACTTACCAAAGCAGAAAAACCTTTTTCATCCAGTAACTGGTCGACTTCTTGCCTTTCTAAAACATCAAAACGGTTACTATTGGTTAATTTCACTAAAAGATCATTTTTCACCCGCGTCCGATAATCTGCTACTAATGCTTTACTATCTCCCTCCGTCGTCAACCTGATTTTACCTACTGCTAGTGTGATTTTACCGTTTTGCTTGCCATTCTCATGTACAGTCCTCGGAGTGGGCTTATTAACACTTTCACCCTTTCCAGCTAATTCCAGAAAATCACCTGCCTGAACACTCCCATCAACTACCTCTACGACTGACAAAGTACCTTGTAAACTCGTTAACTTTATAGTGCCTACAGGACTGGTTACTCGACCAATTGAAACACCCGACTTATCCAGTATTTCTTTACCTGCACGTACGACTTCAAATATCGAGTCAACAGTGTAACCGTCATTTTTACCTCGATTAATGACTAATGGATCATTGCTGACAATGCTCGCTGGAAAAGTAATATCAAGAATTTTATTCGTAGCTAATTTACCCAAATGATCAAAGGTTGAAAAATCATCTTGCTCAGACTCTTGACCTCTCAGTAGCGATTCACTGACCTGTGTTCTAAAGCTAGCAGCGCCCGCAATACCACCAGTTTTTGCATCAATAATACGTAATCTTAGGCGTGCATCTACTTTATTTTGAGTAAATGTCTTATTAGATTCACTATAAGGCAAAGCTACCTGTTTGGATGTTTTTGTCGCTTTTTCCAACACGGCAAACACCAAATAATCAGCTCCCATAGTAGAACCAAGATTTTGATAATTTTTAATCAAATCATTACTATTAGCGGCAGAAGTAGTTATAGCAACCGTCAAAGCATTGGCATCATCTATATTATCAGTCGCTGCATCAAGCGCCCTATCTAAAAAAGACTCTTTATTTTCTTGGCCAAACTGCTGTTCATTAATCACTTTTCTAAGAGCAGTGCGCTCAAGAACCTCAAACCTGCTACTCATTGTTAGATTTTCAATAACTCTAGCGGCAAGACCATCGGGTAAGCCCATTCGCTGCTGTACCGCTCTGTCAGGAAAAAAGTCATTCGTACTTAGAATTGCTAATTTAATTTTCCCGCTTTGCTGGCCTAACACCTTATCTGTTTGTGCTTGTTGCTCACAAGCAGGTAAGAAAAAGCATAGTCCTAAAATTAGTGCAATATACCTTATATTTATTATGTTCATGCTGCATAACCTTGTATTGAGTGCGTCATTCAAACCTAATACTAAGGCGTATCAGGCTCAAATAATGGTAGGAAATCGTTGAAAGAAGCGAAAATAATTACTGTGGTCTTCTTAAAATACTGCCTCTAGTCATTGGCGTATTGACGGCATCCGATTCTTTGGTAATTTTTGCAAAGGTAATCTTTGGATTGATGCGTGTGACGGTAACTTCACCGATATATTCTTCGCTAGACCCCAATGACTCACCTGTATCAGGATCAATTAATTCCTCTCCTGCAGAAAATACCGCTAATTTATCACCTTTCTTCAAACCGCCATCCTGACCACGATTAATAATAACCTGCCCCCCCCCAGTACGCTTAATCACTTTCATTGGATAAACCTGAGCAACAAATTGACTTGCTAAACTTGCAGCAACACTCTTCGCCATTTTAGTAAAATAAACACTGCTAGGGCGACCACCTGCACCATTAACCACCTTCGCTTTAGTCGCAAAGGTAGATTTTAATGAAAAAGTGGTGACGATTTGGCCCGTAGAGGTATCCAGCATTTGCGCACTAATCAACAATAGCCCAGAGTCTGTCCGTTTATATTTATCATCAAAATTAGGTAATGGTTTATCAGAGCGATAAAACTTAAAATCAATTACGGTAGGAATAACCAGGTAATTAGCGTTATTGAGTTCGCCTGATGCCGCCGCATCACCTTTAGCTAAATCCGACTGAGCAAAATTTTGTTCATCTAAAATTGCCCCAAGAGTTGCTTTGTCGCGGCTTAATACTCTAAATTTTCGTGTAGCTCTAAACGACGCTTCCATTTCCGCACGAACCTGATTGATATCCAGACTCTTTTTATAGTAAGCCGAAACCCCCCCTCCAATCATTGGATCTTTAATGGCAACCGCTGGTTGGATACTTTCAGCTAATAGATTAGTGGCATTAAAAAAAAACACAAACATAAGTATTCGTAATAGCATAACTTTTCCTTTTTTATTTAATAAAGGGGATGAAGCAAATGATACAGTTCAACAAAAATATAACATCATCAAACCAATAAGTGTAATTACTTTTTTTACTAGCCCTGAATTCGCATCTACCCCTTAACTCCTTTAGTCACTCTTCTATCTATTTTGTAAACTTTACTAAAAATACAAACATTTACCTGATTGCCCATAACTCTCAACCATTCTCCGTCATTTCTGCAAGCTTTTAGCAGGAATTTCGTAGATTTATTACAGATTCCCGATAAAAGACTTCGGGAGTGACGAAGTTTTTAACATGCTGATTTTCTAGGCTTATTCTACTGTAGCTGAGAGTTGTACGTAATCGGGTAAAGCTATACAATCAAAAACTATGAAAAAAAACATCCTTCACCTACTTTTTTCCAAGCTAAGCTGTTTTTTTATACTTCTTGCTATCCCTAGCTTTATAAATGCTGCGCTGGTGCAAATTGATCCACATGTAGATTTTCCAGTACAACCATCAAAACAAACAAAAAATCAATTCGATACTAGCTCAATCAAGCTAAAAAAAAGAAAAAACTATCATCCGAACGATTATAGTTCTAATGACTCTCCGCTCTTTCCCATTTCGCCAGATATAAAACAAGACCAACAAAAATTCAAGCTCTATGACCTCAAGACTCAGGGCAGAAAAATATTAAATGATTATCAGGATAATGAACTTATATCTGAGTCTTTAAATGCCCTGTCCCAAGCTAAACAGATATGGACTAATGCCGATGCATTAGCAACTGACTTCAGTTACGATCTTTTTTTTTCCTTAAAACTGGATCATCTGGTAGAGTCAGAAATACATGTAAACCCAACACTACAAAATAGCAAAATCGGGTTTACCACTCAACAACTAACAGAAACTCATATTAATCAAACAAGCACAGTTAATTACAATCTTTATGATACAAAAGAAAGAGGGCAAGCAAATAAATCAACACAAGAAGTAGCGGGTGCAATCAATACTCTCATAAGCGGCTTGTTCCATATAAATACACTATACTACCTAGTAGCCGTATTCATCTTAATCAGTTTTTTACAGTGGCTCATACCTTTCCTAGTTCGCCTTTTTCCTTAGCCTAAATCTTTTGCAAGCACGGGGCCTATTATTTGACTCAATCCCAAGGGAAGCTTCTTCCAAGCAGCAATAAAAAACCGATATTTCGGATTTAAAGGATTAATATCTGGCATCGAATCTGCTTTAACTAATTCAAACTCGTAAAATAACGGTGCCTCTTCAAAGCCCCAATGCTTTTTGAATCGATAAGAACCTGTCCCAATTTTACTGCGTCCATAATCAAAAATTTTCACACCTTTTTCTACTGCGCGACGCATCACTTCCCAGTACATAAAATCATTAGCATATAAGTTTCTAGCTTCAGCTGTGCCACCACCATAATACGGCAATACTTCGTCGCGAAAATAGAAATTCATAACGCTAGCAATAAGCTTTCCTTCATGCTCAATGGAGATCACTTCGCATTGCTCTTTAAATACCTCTTTTAATATTTTAAAGTATTTTTTAGGAAAGACTGGCGTACCTAAATTGCGCACACTTTCTGAATAAGCCTCAAACAGACGCTCAGCATCATTATCAATCACACTGACTAAGCCTGCTTTTATACCTTTTCTAACAACTGCACGCTGTTTTCTAGGGATAGCAGCTAAATTTTTATCTACATCAGGGTCTAATTCTTTTCTAAAGGTAACATACATGCCTTCTTTATAAGGTCTATCCGGGTTTGTGCGCTCTCTATTTCTAAATTCAACATGATCAACGCCTAACTCTTCACCTAGTCGACATGCCTCTTGATCAAGTGCCAGAGCCGCATCGTCATTATCAGCAACGACGCCACCATAAACACAAAAAGCATTAGAAACTAAAGCATTACCAAATAATGGGCTTTTAATATGCACTAAAGGCAAAATGCCGGTTATTTGACCTTGCTGCTGCGCATAAAGGTAATAAGTTTTATGTCCGAAAGCACGTTCAATCACTTCTTGCCATTCAACTTGATGAAAAAAGGTTGCTGCAGGGGTTTTCTCTACATATTGTTGCCAGAGAGATTTTTCTGAATTGCTTAGAATTTTTATCATGTTAGGAAGTTATTAACTGATCTTGTACGGGCTATTTATAAATTATAATGTGAATTTATGGCTTTAAAAAAATAGATTGCATAGTATCCCATTCGAAATCTGTTAATAAAGATTTAACCCGACCTTCCATGCACTGCAAATTCAAATAATGTCGAAACTTTGCTTTGAATGCTAAGTTTTCCTGCCTAGGTTGCTTCGCATCAATTTCCCAAGGGTGAAAATAAAAAATGCCAGATTGATGCTCCATATTATTGACTCTATTAAATGCCCAACGAGAAATAAAATACGGGTATAACCTAAAAAAACCACCGCCGCCACAAGGGTAGTTCTTACTACCCATTTTTAATGTGCTAATGGGTATTTCCTTAAAATCACTACCTTCTATCGGCTGGTAAACAAAACGCGGCGCTTCAGGCATGCCATATAAATCATGTTTGACCGGATAAATACTAGAACTGTATTTATGTCCTTCTTCAGCTAAAATATCTAGCGCCCAAAGATTGTCGCGACCAATAGAGTAGCTAGCGGCTCGATAGCCTTTTATTTCAACTCCACCGACATCTTCTAATAATTTCTTCGTTTTAAGTACATCAGCCCGAAATTGCTCTTGCGTTTGCTCTGTTACGCGAATATGTTCAAAACCATGACTAGCAAGCTCATGCCCTTCGTTAACAATTCGTTTAACTAATTCAGGATAACGCTCAGCTACCCAGCCCAAAGTAAAAAAAGTCGCTTTTACATTATATTCAGCAAAAACATCAAGAATATGCTGAGTATTATTTTGTACTCGATGCTCTAATGTATCCCACTGTGATTTTTTTATATAGGGTTCAAATGCAGAGACCTGAAAATAATCTTCTACATCAACTGTCATAGCATTTTTCATATTGCTTTATTCTCAGGTCTTTTTTTAAAAATTCATAAATAAACTAGCTGTTACTCTGTTTTCCATATAAGTGTTTGCTGCTAAATCTGCATCTTGCTGCACAAAACGATATTCTATACTTGCATTTAAGAGCCTATTCCTACCGAACCGAAGAGGTATAGTGCGGGTCATCCTTGCTATAAACTGATAACGATCTTGATTAACACTGACATCAGTAGGCACTTCTACGGTATCTCCGGTAATACGTTGCCATGACGGCGAAAGAAGAAGCCCTGTTCTACGCGAAAACTGCCAATTCCATGATGCATCTGCCCCATAAACAGTTTGCTGATCAGCATTTGTGTTTTGATACTCTCTTTTTTCATAAAAACCACCCAACTGAAAACTACTTTTCCCTGTTGTGTAAGAAACTGAGGCATTTGCAACTCTTCTAACCAATACATCATTGGTTAAGCTAGGTATGCTTGTATTGAAAATAATGGGTTGACCGTCATTACCTAATAGCGGACTCCCTGCTGCATCAACAACTACAAAAGGGGTATCTTCATATAAGAGCTGCTGGACTGTTGTTGTATCCTCAGAATACGTAAAGTTCCATGATGATCTGTTCGTACTATGATTCAAAGAAGCATTCCATGCCCCTCCCGTATTTAAACCTACAGAACGATCATTATAACCAACACTTAAATGTGTGCGTTGACTCAAACTAAAATTGGATATCACATGCCAGTTATTACCATAGCCAGCTTCAATATCAAAATACCAGCTCGGTTTCCATTGTGCGCCCACGGTATAAAAAACACCGTTATTATTGGTATCTAAACCTTGAAAATCATTATTTGCATAGCCCACTGTACCAAAGAAGTTAAACCTTCTATCAACCCAAGCTCTTATCGTAGCATTGGTATTCTGAAAGCTCACATCATCTTCATTATCTCGGAACTGGGTTGAATTATTAAAATTGGCATTCCAAGTAATATGCTTAAAATCACTACCACTTATTAAACTTATGGACTCACTTAAGTTCATGGAATTTGCTAGCTGTTCAGCATTATCATTACCTACATAATCAAAATCTATATTAACATTTGCATCGGCAAACTGCCCAAAATGTGGAGTCCAGTTTACCGAAGTACCGGCTGTCCACACATTTGTTCGAGCGTCCAAGTTATTGATATTATCTCCGCCACGCAAGTTACTAATATTTACTTGATTATAACTACCTCGAGCGGCAATATTTAGACGGTTACGTAGAACTTGATAATCAGTATTAAGGTTCAATTGATGATTAATTTGCGCTTGTCCATCCCCCCCAGCATTAAAGAGATTTTGCATGCGATAATCGAAGTTAGCATTTAAACGTCCTCCGTTAATACCTCTAATAGAAATACCTGGGCTAATTTCTGTAACAAATGCACCTTGCTCCTGACCTTTACTAGCCAAACGAATATTATCAGAGTAGGTTCCCTGTATTGTTAAGCTTGGTGTATATATAAAATCAATCGCAGATACTGGCGCTTGAGCAAATAAAGTATACGCAGCACTCATTATTAAAATAAGTCTACGCACTTTATAGCCTTGCCTTTTAATGCCCATACTGCCCATAACCGTAATGATCTAAATTTAATTCGTGTCTAGATTTATTCAATAATGCTAAAACTACATCAACAGATTCTAGTTTTTTAATGGCATCCTGCACTGTACTTTGCATTGTTGTTTCCGCACTAATAACAAAAATAACTTGCCCTACTAGACTAGCCAATACTTCAGCTTGTGTAGCAGCTAATAGGGGCGGAGAATCGAAAATCACAATACGATCAGGGTAACGCTGACTTAACTCATCAACAAATTTCACCATTTTATCGCTGCTTAATAATTCAGTTGAAAATGCATGACGCTTTCCAGCAGGAATAACTTGTAAACCAGGTAAATCTGTTTTAAAACATATATCAGTAAAATCTATATCATCACTTTCTAAGTACTCTATAAGACCTAACGAGTCAGGGATACCGAGGCGTTTTGCTAAAGTAGGCTTAGCAACATCAGCATCAATTAATAAGACATTTTTGTCTCTTTCATTAGCAATACTAATCGCTAAATTAATCGCGCTAAATGATTTACCTTCCCCCGGTATACTACTTGTCACTAAAATAAGGTTCGCACGACTTATTCCTTTGGCTCTTTTACCAAAAGCATTAGTAATTAAAGGGCGCTTAATCATTCTATATTCTTCAATCAGCGCTGACTTTACTTGCTCAAGGGATAAATATCCATCCGCAGCAAGCTGGTGCCAGTCAACAGTAACAGTCTGCTGTTTATTTTCTATGTTTAATTGAGGGCTCGCCTTACCTTCTGGTTTTTTAGCTTCAATTTTTTCATTTTGTACAGATTTTTCTAATGCCTTCTCTAAAATATCCATTCTGTCCCTTCCTCTACTAAAAACTCAAAGCATTACTCATTACCAGAAAGTAAGCGAGTAAAAGACCAAAAACCGAAAACCAAAACAACACTAGATTAGCTTTTTTGTCTTTTTCTCCCTCTTTCAATTGCACAGAAACACTACCTAATACAGGCAAATTTGTTACCGCTCTAACTTGCTTAGTAGACATAAAGGTTGGTCTAATAAAGTATGATAAAAAAGCCAAAGCCAGCCCTGTAATCAAACTTACAGCAAATGCAGCCGAGTTAAATAATTCACGATTAGGCCCAGAAGGAGATAGGGCCTTGCTCGGTGCATCAACAATTTTAAACCTTAAAACACCTTGACTGCTATCTGCCTTTTCGGTCATAGAAGCCGTTTCTCTTCGTGAAATTAATTGCATATAATTAGATTGAATCACTGAATAATCTCTTTCCAAATTCTTCATTTCCGTCTCGATGCTAAGCCGAGTATCCATACCTTTTTGTATATCTGCCACCCTTTGCGATAGTAAGCCTATTCTTGAACGTAAAGATGCACGTTGAGCTTCAGCATTATTTAAAGCAATTTTTAAAGATTGTATATACGGATTATTGATAGCGCCTGAACTCATAATGCTAGCCTCTGGCATGTTTTCTAAGCGTTGCGCTTTACTTTTCTGCAAATCTTGAATAGTGGACCTTATACTAAGCACATCAGGGTGTTTTTCCGTATACTGCAATAAAAGTTCGTTCATCCTTTCTGCTAATACTGCAATTTTGGCATCCTCTGGGGTAGACTGAGTACTTCCTGTATCAGAAAGCCCCCACTCATCCTCAACTTCACCATCAGATTCCAGAGCTTCAGCCATCTGCCTATTTAACACTTTCCATCGGGAATTAACCTCACTCAAAGCCATCTGAGTTTCCTGAATCTGCTGTTTGATAGTGCTTAATGCACCCACCTGTCCTCCACCCTGATTAGGTAAAAGACCGGAATTAATTCTTTTAAAGTTTTCCTTAGCTTTTTCCGCATTCTTTAATCGCGCTTCATATTCCCTAATTTGCCCTTCAATAAATTGTTGAGCACTCCCTACATCACTGCCACCTCGCCGCAGGGCTTGTGCAGAAAAAACAGTTAATACAGCATGTACAACATCCTGTGCTTTTTTAGGGTTAGAAGCCCCATAAGAAATGGAAAATATATCGTTTCTTCCACCGGAAATTTTAACACTACTTTTTAATCCTTGAATTAGTGAATGTTTTTCCACTTCGTTTTTAGAATCAATATCCCACCCTGCCAATTGAGCAACTTTCTCCAAATTAGGACGCGTAAACATAAGTTGCTGCATCACTTGCACTAATCCACGTGTATTAGACTGTATAGCCATACCTCGCAGTAAAGGCCTAAGCATAGTGCCACTATCTACACTTACTTTTGCCTCAGACTGGTATTGATCTGGCATAGTACTAACAAATACCCAGCCAGCAACACTAATAAGCCAAGCAGTAATAAGGATTAGCCATTTATATTTTAATGTTCCTTTGACATAAAACAGAATTTCAGATAATTGATCTTGCATTATTTACCTTTCAAATGATCTATACTTACACAAAATAACAAGTCAATTACCTATTATTTCAATATCAAAAACGACTTTAGGTTTCCCCTAACTAAAAAACACAATAAGGCTGCCCTAAACTATTAACAAATACTAATGCTTTTTTATTTAAAAGAATGCTTCTGGAATTACTAAAATATCACCCGGCATAATTTTAACATTAAGAGACATGTCAGCGTCTTCAACTAAATCGTCCATTTTTACACCAAACTGTTGTGGCTTACCATTAACATTTCGAATAATACTTGCTCTATTACCATCAGCATACTGCCCTATCTGACCAATAATAATAACTAGGTCTAATAATGTCATACCTTTTTGGTAAGGGACAGTTTGACCGCTATAACGATTACCACCGCCACCGCCACCGCCACCGCCACCGCCACCACTATTGCCACCACTATTGCCACCGCCACCGCCACTGATTTGACCTACTATGCGTATTTGCTGCTCATATACTCCTTGAAATCCAGTAACCATAACAACGACTTTCGGATCTCTAATATAGACAGCTAACTCTTTTTCCATAGTTCGCGCCATTTCATACGGTGTTTTACCTATAGCAACTACATCCTCAACAAGAGGAAGTGTAATTTTACCATCAGGCCGCACTGGAACTGACATAGAAACATCAGGGTGCCCCCAAACAAAAATATTAACATTATCTCCTGGGCCAATTATATAAGTATAATCATCCGATAGTGTCGCATCATTCTGTAATGGAGGATGTGAACACCCTGCAAATACTAAAGAACACATGATTAAAATCAGTGCCTTATAATTGAAACTAGCCATTTTATTTCCTCTATATTTTATACAATTCATTTATCACTATCTGTTAAATAATTATTTTCTAATGCCCACGAATTTTATTAATAATTTCTTGCTTCATTTTTTCTGCCACTTTACGTTCTGGAAATAAAGCCCCTTGCTTTGCTAGCTCAATAGCCTGATCGATTTGCACCAAAGCTGCGCTATTATTACCATTCTTATATTCTGCCACACCTAAATGGTACCTAAAGACAGGAACCTTAGGCGACTTAATAATCAATTGCTCGAAAATTTTTAAAGCGCCCTTTATATCACCACTATTCAATAAAACCCATGCATATGTATCTTGATAATACGCCTGTTCAGAGTTTTCAAATGATTCAGTTAATTGCTGAGCACGCTTTAAATTTTCTGCTGTAGGATAGTGATCAACCAATAAAGTAGCTAAGTTATTAGCCGCAACATCTAATTCAGGTGCATTCTCAATGAGTTGATCATAAATCCCTACAGCTAAATTAAACTTCTTTTTCTGTTCATAAAGTGATGCTAACGCTAAAGATAGCCTTATATTCTTAGGATGTGCTTTTAAACCGTCTTGGTAAACAGATATTGCTTTATCAGCTTTACCCATAGCTATATAAACTGTAGCCAAATGGTGTTGCGCTAAAGCGATTTGTGGTTGATCCTTTATTAATTTTTTTAATAAAGAGGTTGCTTTAGTGTATTTTTTATCTTTTACATATAATTCGGATAATAATAAAACCGCGGCCATATTATCTTTGTTTTCTTTAATTTTATTTTGCAGAAAACTAAGCATTCCTGATCGTTTATTAAGCTTTTCATAGCATACACTTAGATTCTGTAACACTTGTCGTTGCTGTGGGAATTTGACAAGAATCTCTTTATAAGCGGCAATGGCTTGCTCATATTTTCCTTGCCCCTGAAAAATATTGGCTTGATAAAATTTAGCCAAATCCTGCCCTTTAGCCAACCTAGCAAGCTGAGCAACAGCTTTACTAGCTTCATCCCATTTCTCTTCCAATAAATCTAACTGAACAATCTTTTGTATAAAAACTAAATTTTTTGGTTCTTTTCTTAAAGCCTTCTCAATTAATTCTCGCGCATATTTTGTATCTTGCTGAGCCATTAAATGATTAAACGTGGCTAAAACAGCTTGAGTATTTGCAGGATTAATATTTAACGCGGATTTAAATGTATTCAGTGCTTTTTGCCTATCACCTTCCACTAAATAGACTTGCGCCATTAAAACTAAAGCTTCATCTGATTTAGGATGGCTCCAAATAATTTTATCTAAATACGTATGTGCTTGCCCATACTGCTCTGTAATTAATAAAAGGCGTACTTTTAATAATTTAGCATCAACCTGATTAGGTGAAGCAGCCAGTATATCTGTTGCAATTTTTTCAGTACCAGCATAGTCAGCCGAATCGAATGCAATTTTTGCTAATAAAATATTAGCTTCTATCCCTGTATCTGAATTTCTTTCTACTGCCACCACTTGTTGAAGCAGCTCTTTAGCTCTTGGGCCATTACCTTTAGCTAACATCCACTTAGAAAAATCAAATAACTGCTTGGGTTGCTTAGCGAGTTTGTCACTAAATACTTGGATTTGAGCATCTACCTTATCACTGGCTGTTGCCGCAAGAAACTCCAGCAATAAAATTTTGGGCGTTAATTCATTCGGTTTTGCTACTACTAGGCCACGCAATAAGCTCTCTGCTTCATCTGCTTTCCCTGATTTAGCATAAACCTTAGCGAGTGTAATTTTATAGGTATCATTTTCAGGAAAAAGAGAAATTAATGTTAAGTAGTCCTTAATAACCGCATCAACATCGTTTTGTTTGGCGTGAATTTGGACCTTAAATAAATGTAAAGCAACATTTCTTTCATCTTCGGCAATCGCTTTTCCCATTAACGCCAAAGCTTCCACTTTTTTATCTTGTTGCATTAAAGCCATAGATTTTAATGTCAAGGCTTCGACATGGACAGCATTTGCTTCTAAGATAGAATTGATAATTGTTAAAGCTTCATCCTGTTTTTTTTCTCTTAACAGAGCCGACGATTTTAATACCAAGGCTTCCGTGTCTTGAGGGTTTTTGGCTAATAAGACATCGGCGTGCTCATGCGCTTTACCCACTTCACCCATCAGCAGCTTCAGCTTGCCCAGTTTAATATGAGCTTGTTGGTGCTCAGGCTCTAACTTTAACGTCTTCTCTAAATTATCCTGCATTGCATAATAATTTCTAGCCTTTTCATCCAGTAAGGCCAAGTAAAAATAGGTTTCTCCAGTCGATTTATTACCTTGCTTAGCCGTTTTTAATTCTAGCTGGGCGGCTGCAAAGTCACCTTTCTCCAGTAATTCCTTACCTCTTTTTAGATGGTTTTCTGCGGCTTCTTCTTCAGTTTCACAGCCCACCAAGGCTAAACTTAGTGATACTGCCAAAATACTCGCTGTCACTTTATTCTTTATATGAATATTACCCATCATCTACATCCTATAGTTTTAACTTAGCTTAATTACTGTTTTTTATTTTTACTCTTTATTTTCAATTTAAGCAAATGCACCCGACGACCATCTGCACGCATGACTTCAAAGCGAAACCGGCCCTCTTCCACTTTTTCACCTTTCCTAGGCATATGTTCTAAACGACCAACAATAAAGCCACCTACTGTATCAAATGCTTCTGTATCAAAATCCGTTGAAAAGTACTCATTAAAATCTTCTAATGGTGTCAAGGCTTGAACTATATATTCTTTATCATTACGCTTAGTAATATATTCCTCATCAGCGTAATCATGCTCGTCTTCTATCTCACCAACAATTTGCTCTAACACATCTTCAATGGTGACTACACCAGCAACCGCGCCATATTCATCAACAACAATAGCTATGTGATTACGCTTAGCTCGAAATTCTTTTAATAAAACATTTAATCGCTTACTTTCCGGCACAACTGTCGGTGTCCGCATTAACTCTTCAACTTTAATATCTTTATTATTTAGTGCATGAGCTAATAAATCTTTAGCCAATAAAATCCCAACAACTTCACTTTTATCTTCACCAATAACAGGGTAACGCGAATGACCATACTCAATAACGGTTGAATAAATTTCAGTTAACAACGCATCTTTTTTTAATACAATCATTTTTTTTCGCGGTACCATAACATCCCGCGTACGTTGCTCGGAAACATTCAGGACACCTTCTAACATTTCTAAAGCATATTTATCAAGAAGGTGCTTTCCTTCAGCTTCTCTCAAAATTTCCAGTAAATCCTCTCGATCTTGAGGCTCACTACTAATGATCTGACCTATACGTCCTATCCAACTTTTTTGCGGAGGTTTAATATTATCCGCGAGCTCGTCAGCCATTTACTTCATTCTCCTGATAAGGGTTATCAATGTGCAATTCTTGTAACAGCACGATTTCTTTGCTTTCCATTTCTATCGCTTCATCACCTGTTAAGTGATCATAGCCTAACAAATGTAAAACACCATGTATAATTATATGTGCCCAATGCGCGCTTAATACCTTATTTTGTTGTTTTGATTCTTGCTCTAAAACAGCTGCACAGACCACTAAATCACCTAATAAATCAATACCTTCAACTCCTTCAGGAACATCAAAAGGAAAGCTTAAAATATTAGTCGCGCCTTGCTTTCCTCGGTATTGGCTATTCAACGCTATCATTTCTTGAATATTAACAATACGAATCACAACTTCAGCATCCTGACTATAATCAGCAAGTGCCTTTTCTACCCATAATTGAAAATCATCATCACTTGGCAAAGCACCTAAATCGACAATACGTTGAATATCTAATTGTCGTAATAGCATTAGCTATGCGCTCGTTCGTAATTTTCGTAAGCGACTACGATACGCTGCACTAAAGGGTGGCGCACAATATCTTTAGCGCAAAAAAAAGTAAAACTAATCCCTTCTACTTTTTCTAACACTTTAAGCACATGTTTTAAGCCCGACATCTTATCATTAGGTAAGTCAATTTGCGTAATATCCCCCGTAATAACAGCGGTCGAACCAAAGCCTACGCGGGTCAAAAACATTTTAATCTGCTCAGTTGTGGTATTTTGCGCCTCATCTAAGATAATAAAGGAGTCATTCAGTGTACGGCCACGCATAAAGGCTAACGGTGCAACTTCTATAATTTTACGTTCAATTAATTTTTCCGCACGCTCAAAACCTAACATTTCATACAAAGCATCATACAAAGGGCGTAAATACGGATCAACTTTTTGCGCCATATCACCAGGCAAAAAACCTAGTTTCTCGCCTGCTTCTACTGCCGGTCTAACCAAAACAATACGTCGAACTTGCTCTGATTGTAATGCCTCAACAGCACAAGCAACAGCTAAATAGGTTTTTCCTGTTCCTGCAGGCCCAACACCAAAATTAATATCATGACTTAAGATTCTTCTCAGATAGTCTTTTTGATTTGCTCCACGCCCCTTGAGAACACCGCGCTTAGTTTTAATAAACACTTCCGAGAACTCATCATCAACAGCAACTTCTTGAGCAATATCCTCTATATGCGCATCCTGCATTGATAAATGAATATGTTCAGGGGTAATTTCGTCATGCTCTGCCTCAATAAAGAGCTTATGCAATACTGCTTCAGTCCCTTTAATTGCCTCGGCGGTTCCAGTAACATTAAATTGGTTGCCGCGATTAGCAATCTCTACCTGCAAGCGTTGTTCAATTTGTTGCAAATTCCCATTAAACTCACCACATAAATTAGCTAAGCGTTGATTATCAGCGGGCTCTAAAATTAGTTCTACCGTTTCTGTGCTCACGCATTAAGCCCTATGAATGATTTTATCAAGAGAGGACTCAACCGCCCGACCTCTTAAAGAATTGGGTAATGCTTCAGTAATCAAAACATCAACAAACTGGCCAACTAGACGTGGATGACCAATAAAATTCACAACACGATTATTTTCAGTACGCCCTGTCACTTGTAATTGGTTTTTCCTAGAAAGCCCTTCCACTAAAACCGTTTGTACGGTATCAATCATGCCATTAGAAATAGCCGCCGTCATGTCATCTAAGCGCTTTTGTAATATGCTCAGCCTTTCTTTTTTAGTTTCTTCGGAAGTATCATCTGGAAAATCGGATGCTGGCGTACCAGGGCGCGCACTATAAACAAAGCTATAGGAGAAGTCAAAACCCACTTGCTCGATTAAATCCAGGGTATCCGCAAAATCTTGATCTGTTTCACCAGGGAAGCCAATAATAAAATCAGAAGATAAACTAATACCTGGGCGTACTGCCTTAACTTTTTCCATGGTCGCCAAATAATCCGCACGCGTATGACCTCGTTTCATCATCGCTAATACATTGTCACTACCGCTTTGTACAGGTAAATGCAAGTGGCTGACTAATTCAGGAATAGCCTCAAAAGCATCGACTAATTCATCAGTGAACTCAATCGGATGTGAGGTCGTAAAACGGATACGGTCGATACCATCAATCGCGGCAACAAAATGCAATAATAAGGCAAAATCAGCTATTTCACCATCATCCATTTCACCACGATAAGCATTAACATTTTGCCCGAGTAGATTGACTTCTCGTACCCCTTGCTCAGCTAAACTCGTAATTTCTTCTAATACGCTTTGTACTGGACGACTAATTTCTTCACCCCGCGTATACGGCACAACACAGAAGGTACAATATTTACTACAGCCCTCCATTACCGAAACAAAAGCCTTTGGCCCTTCAGCACGAGGCTCAGGCAAAGCATCGAATTTTTCAATTTCTGGAAAAGAAATATCAACGACGCGTTTTTCGCCACTGCGTGCTTTATTTAATAATTCAGGTAAGCGATGTAATGTTTGAGGACCAAAAACAATATCTACAAAAGGCGCTCGCTTTTGAATAGCAACACCTTCTTGACTAGCAACGCAACCACCGACACCAATGATCACATCAGGGCGCTTGTCTTTTATCTTGCGCCAGCGCCCCAGTAAAGAAAAGACTTTCTCTTGCGCTTTTTCTCTAATAGAACAAGTATTTAACAACAAAACATCCGCTTCTTCAGGTGTTTCTACTAATTCCATGCCATGAGAGGCTTTTAGTACGTCGGCCATTTTATCCGAATCGTACTCGTTCATTTGACAACCCGTTGTCAAAACAAATAATTTCTGCGTCATAGACTGCTTAGATTTCTACTGTTTGTTACTAACAACCATCACCACTGCGTGATAGTAAATTGATTATTATACCTTGTGGAGTTACGTTCGGAAAATTATCAGCCAAGCATTAAAAATACTTAGCAATGAGATAATAATCGCCACAAGACATAAAACTATTTTTTCACTTTATCCAAAAAGTGATCCATCTTATCTGCTTTCGTTTGTAAATAGGCCTGATTATCACAATTGGACTCTATCTGTATCGCAATGCGACCTTCGACATTAACACCCAGGGTTTTTAACTGCTCTATTTTATTAGGGTTATTGGTAATCAACTGAATTGATTGCACGTTTAAATTAGCTAATATCAATGCTGCAATCGTGTATTCACGCTCATCAGCTAAATGACCTAAATGGATATTTGCATCGACAGTATCCATACCTTGATCTTGCAAATTATAGGCTTGTAGCTTTTTAAGTAAACCTATACCTCGCCCTTCTTGACGTAAATAAATCAACACACCCGAGCCATGCTCACTGATTAATTGCAAAGCTTTATCCAATTGCTCACCACAGTCACAGCGCCTAGAACCAAACACATCACCTGTAAAACATTCGGAATGGATACGCACAGGCACTGCCGGTTGTTGCGCGACATCCCCAAACACAAAGGCAACATGCTCTTTATCATCTAAGGTATTACTAAAATAATGCAATACAAATTCGCCATGTTTTGTTGGAATGCGCGTTTGTACTAAATTGCTAACTTCTATTGCCAATGTATTAAAACCTAAAGTAATCGACTGAAAAAACGAAATTACAGCTTAACTAACACTTCTGCACGACCTTTTTCAGCCATATCACCACCAAAACGCTGCACCCGATCAAAGGCCTGCGCCCCATCAGCAAACTTAGAATCTAATTTAGCAAAAGATTTAAACAAAATTGGTAAGAAAGCTAAAGTATGCGAACCACAGTCATTAAAGGTCGCCGATAAAGTCGGCTGCTGCCATAACAATAACGTACCGCGTTGCATTGCATAGCCCAAGAAACGCCCCGTTGAACCCATGACCGCAATAGTGCCTGCAACCATACGTGAACCACAGTAATCACCCGCATTACCTTCAATTAACATTGTACCGCGACGCATATGGTCGCCAGCGCGTTGACCAACATTACCTTTAACGATAATCGTGCCGCCTTTCATACCTTGTTTATTACCTGGTAACGCCGCACCTAAAAAATCACCAGCATTGCCATTAATCGTTAATAAACCATTTTTCATTTCACAAGCAGCATACAAACCTGCATTACCATTGACGGTGACCGATCCAGATTTCATACCTATCGCTAAATAAGCTCCCGCCTCACCTTCAACGGTAACACTGCCCTCTTGTAAATCTTTGGCAATAAAATCTAATTTAGCAAAGCTATTTTTAATAAGAATATTCTGTGTATCTGAACCTGTTATTTCAAATAACTTATCAACACGCAATTTACGCTTACCATTTTGTAATTCAATGGCAGAAATATCAGCCACGCTTAAATCTTTTAATAGCTGGCACGATAAAGGCGACATATCCACACGTTGTGCAGTTTCTTGTTTGACAGTAAAAGTTAAAGCACTCATGCCATAATCTCCTGTAAATGAAAATGGAACGGCCCTAATTTACCCCCGTAATTTCCTGCGCTAATACGCTTAATACCATTGCTAGCACCCAAGTCACAAACCGCTTGAATACCTACGCGCATGACATTATCAATATCTTCTTTAGTCAGACCGTCAATCACGATTTCCATCACTGATTCAATTTCTGGCGATAAATCCGTTTTGGTGATCCCTTTTAACGTTGGGCAAAACGCATCATTGGTAGATGCACCCAATGCAGGATATTTTGAACCGACTTTAGATCCTGAGCGTACTACACCCCCTGGAAATGGCATAATCACATTCGGCATTTTTTTCATTTCTATAATCGCTGCTTCACAGGCTGCTAAGGCTTGTGGTTGAGATTCAGCTAAGACCAAAAAGTTACCACCACCAACAGCATCAACACGCCCCGTCGTTGCTTCGGTTAAAAACTCACCATCCATCACAGGTACGCGCCAATAACGTTTACCATCAATTTTTTTAGAAGTTTGAAAGCCATCGCCAAAATAACGTAGGTTTTTACCTAAAGGAATCTGTAAACCGTCATCAATCCCTGCAAATAAAGCCGAGGTTGGCGACGTTAATACACACTGACCCGCACGCGTTTCTAGTTGTTTAGCTAAACCTTTACCACCCATGGCAAAAATCAAAACGGATACACCTGGGCGGCCATCTGGCGTTTCAGAAGGATCTAGCACGCGCTCAATACCTGCTTCACAGCCACAAGCAATCACTGAAGTTGCAAAACCTGTCATAGCCTGTGCAGAAATCATCGCCCATTTTTCATTTTGCGCGGTAATAATTGCGCGCGTTGCTTTCATTGGAAACGCTTCCGCAAAGGTAGCGTCAATGCTTACACCATTAATAATCATAATTTAAGAACTCACTTTTAGTAATAATGCAGTCATCATGAAATAGAATTTAGGGTATGCGCCGTCAAACTACCACGACCATCTTCGGTCATTTCATCATCGCTGATTTTAAAGTTACCGACTTTCATAGTCATAAACCGATCAAAATATTTTTGTAAATCTTGCTCAACCGAAATATCCCAATCAGGGCGGACAATATGCGTCGTACCCCATGTGGTATGCACCACCTTACCATCAACGACCACTAACTCACCGTCTTTGAAAACGTAATCTGGCTTTTCAAACATTTTTTCGCGATCAGTATTATCGGTATAAACGGTAATATCCGCCCATGCGCCTTCACCTAAACTACCTCGGTCATCTAAACCAACTAATTTAGCCGCGCCTGCACGCGTTAGAATCGCAATTTCTTGTAGACTGTATTCACGGTCAATCGACGCTAAAGTAGTCATTTTTTGCGCTTCTGGATGGATCGTTGACAGCATATCGTTACGGAAACTTTTATCCATTAATAAACGGATTAAATGCGGATAAGTGGTAAACGGTGCTCCATTTGGATGGTCGGTGGTTAAAAATACACGCCATGGATCATCTACCAATAAGAAAATTTCTAAGCCAATCGCCCATTGCAGTGCATT
>ENA-ORXI01001137-ORXI01001137.1-sediment-metagenome-genome-assembly--contig:-NODE-1137-length-21162-cov-12.373393_pt1 | contig 21162 bp, 18 predicted proteins | sample MGYA00237861_ERZ511468 | MGnify/ENA primary metagenome ERZ511468 (study PRJEB26299, sample SAMN06266213) | sediment metagenome | isolation source: Hudson Canyon methane seep mesocosm | place...
GTAGGCGCGAGTAGATTCGAACTACCGACCCCCACCATGTCAAGGTGGTGCTCTAACCAACTGAGCTACGCGCCTAAAGGTCTATGTGTTCAATCCGTGTATTATATCAAGTCTTTTTTCTTATGCAAGCCTGATGATGTTTAATTTTCGAAGAAACAAACAATTTCCATTATTTCAAGCATTAGCCAGCACAATAATTAATTTAATATACAAAGCAAAACATATTCACCTTACCACTATATAGTCGCTAAATGATGACGAAACTGCTGAACAGTGTCATCTGTCAAAGGCTCTCTATTATGATCCCACTTAAGGCCATTTAGCTCTGTTGCCAATAAATCAATCGTTTGAATAAATTCATCAAAATTTTCTAATGGCTTATCTAATTCCCCTGGCTGAATAAAAAACACGATACCAGGCGAACTAAAATTCTCCAGATCAGTTTCAGGAAAAGTACCGGGCTCAACCATACTGGCAACAGCAAAATCCACTCTGCGCTGATCATCCAGGCGTTCAAAGACTTTCATACTACCGTATTCAAGCCCGACTTGCTGAAACAATTCAGCCAGTACAGCACCATTAAAACCCTCATCATCCAAAGCAACAATACTGAATTGAATAATGCTAGGCAGATGGACGGGCTCTGTTTGCTGAGGGATAATTTCTGGGTTTAATTTCTCATCCTGATTCACCTCACTAGCAACGGTAACAGGATCAAGCCCATACTCGTCATCTACAGCAGAACCCAAAGGAATAATATCAAAATCATCATTTTCAGTACTCAAAACCAATGATTCATCTATATTATCCAAAGGATTGCCTTTGTCATAAAAATCGATACCCCGGCGCGTCCTCTTGCTTTTAAAAACACTCCACAAAAGCATCGCCACAACGACGGTAACACCCATTGCAATAATTACTATTCTTAATAAATCTTTATCCATTAAATTTCTGCCATTTCTACTGCTTCTTCAATATCAACGGAAACCATACGCGACACACCAGGCTCTTTCATAGTAACACCTGCTAATTGTTTTGCAATTTCCATCGTGACTTTATTGTGTGAAATATATAAAAACTGAACTGTCTCAGACATTTCTTCAACCATTTGTGAAAACCTCACCACATTCGCGTCATCCAGAGGTGCATCAACTTCATCAAGCAAACAAAAAGGTGCCGGATTTAAGTCGAAGATAGAAAAAACCAGCGCTACCGCTGTTAATGCCTTTTCCCCGCCCGATAACAAATGAATTGAGCTATTTCTTTTACCTGGCGGTCTGGCAATAATATTGACACCCGCTTCCAGCAAATCTGGTTCGGTTAATTCCAAATAAGCTTGCCCACCACCAAATAGCTTAGGGAACTTTTGCTGCAACCCTGTATTGATTTTATCAAAAGTTTCTTTAAAACGCAGTCTACTTTCTTTATCGATCTTACTAATAGCCTGATCCAACGTATTTAGCGCCTCAATTAAATCTTCATGCTGTTCATTTAAAAAGTTCATCCGCTCTGCCTGAGATTTATACTCTTCTATAGCCGTCAAATTAATAGAACCCAAGCGCTCTATTTGTTTAGTAAAACTTTCTAACCTGCGCTTCCATTCCTGCTCCTCTGCTTCAACCGATAATTGCTGTAAAATTTGTTCCGGATCAGCATCAATCTCTTCTAATTGCTCTGTAATCGTTTGCTGTCTGACATTACTGTCTTGCTGTTCGAAACGAATTTTATCCAGCAACTCTTTTTGCAATTCCATTGCTCGCTGAGTTTTCGTATGTTGTTCAGCTAATTGCGTTATTTCCGCCTCGGTTTCTTGCTGGGCCGCACGTTCAGCTTGTAATTTATCTTCAATATCTGTTTTATTGATGACAAATTCTTCTAATTGCAGCTTTTCATCATCTAATGGCATTAAAGTAGAATGCAGCTTATTTTCCAGCTCTACAATTCGCTCAGCTGCTTGCTGGTTTTGTATCTGCAAACGCTCAATCTGTTTACTGGTTAAGGACTCAGAGGCCTTTAAAGACTCAATTTTCCCTTGCAGAGTATGCACATGTCTTTGCGCCTCATTAACAGCCAAATCGCTATTATATTGCTGGGTCTGCAATTGCTGATTATGATCATCCAGCTGATCTTTATTATCAGCCAATTGCTCAAGGATGTCTTCTGCCTGTAGCTTTAATTCTTCTACTTCAACAACACTTTCTGCGATATCCGTTATTTCTGCCACAACATCTTCAATATCCAGACTAACCTGATTTAACCTTTGCTGTTGCTGTTCCTGTTTTGCAGAATAAGCACTGAACTGAGAACTTTTAGCAGAATATTCAGAACCCAGCACTTTATCCCGCTGCTGCAAATCTTCTCTATTCACTTCGGCATTTTTTAACCCCAGCTCGGTGTGATCTAACTGCTGCTCAGTGATCTCAATATTTTCCTGTAATTCAGCTTGCCTGTGCTTTAAATCACGCAAATCCCTCTCACGCTGTAAAACACCGCTCTTACTGTCACTATTAGCTGAGATTTTAATCCAGTTTGGACCAAGCCAGTCCCCCGCCTTAGTAATAATGGATTCATAGGCCAATAAATCTGCGCTTTGTTGTTTTGCCGAGTGAAGATCTTCAGCATAATAAATACCTGTTAACAAAGCCGATAAATTCCAGGGAGACTTTACCTTATCAAGCAACACCGATTTATTATTTTTAGACGCTTGACCCGCCTGTTGCGTTTCAAATACAACTAGCGATTGTTCCTTGAGTTGCTGTAAGCCTTGAATAAGCTGATCACTATTATCCACACAAACGGCTTCAAGGTAGCTACCTAACACCGTTTCAACCGCATTTTCCCAACCCTCGTCTACCTCTAAAAACTCAGCTAAACGTTGATTATCTGATAAATCCATTTTATCCAGCCATTGCAGCAGCTCCTTTTTATCTTTACCCATGGCATGTTGTTGCAATAACTCCAATGAAGTTATTTTGCCATTAACCTGGTGATGTTCCGCACGATCACGATGCAATGTATTATGAAACGCTTTAACATTTTGGCGATGCTCAACAATCTGGCTATAAACCGCTTCAAGTTGCGTCTGCAAATCTTCTCTATCTGTTTCGATCAACTCAATACTACTATCCAAAGAGTCTATTTCGGCCAACAAATCCGTTTTAGATAATTCGCTGTGTTCCGCTTGCAATTTATCCAGACGTTGTTGCAATTGTTGCGACTGGGTATTTAAATGCGAAAGTTTTACCCGTTGAACTTCAGCTTGCTCTTTATATTTTGAGCTTTCTGTTAAATAATCTTCCCACTGCTTTTGCCATGACGCCTTAGTTTGCTGAAGATCTTGTTGTCTTTGCCGACTTTCTTCCAGCTGCTCAGCTGCAATAATCTGAGTTTCTTCAGTCTCCATCAAGCTTTCTTTAATTTCTTCCAGCTGCTGTATATCAAGCTCACATTCTGAGTTCGCTTGTTCCGCTTGCTGCTTTAAACGATTAATTTCTATCAGCGTTTCTTCATGACTGCTTTCATTATGTTTTATAGTTTGCTGCAAGCGACTTACTTCAGCAACCAGATGATAATACTCTTGTTGTGCAGAATCCAGGATTTGCTGCTGGTTTTTTTGCTCTATGCGCTTACTGTCAATGGACTTGTCGGTGTCTCGCAACAACACAAACAGTCTATTATGCTCACCAGCAATCTCTTGCAAACGAGCTTCTAATTGCTCAGAGGTCTGATGATAGTTATTCCAGCGTAAGGCCAATAATTCTTTCTTATATTGACGCTCCTGCTTTTTTAGATCGGTAAACTTTTCAGCTTTTGTAGACTGTTTTTTTAGGTTTTCCAGTTGCTTTTCAACTTCTTCCCGTAAATCATCAAGCCTCTCCAGATTTTCTCTGGTATGCCTCATACGGGTTTCAGTTTCGTGCCTGCGTTCTTTGTATTTAGAAATACCTGCCGCTTCTTCTATATGCACTCGCAACTCTTCGGGCTTGGACTCCACCATTCTGGAAATCGTGCCCTGCTCAATAATTGCGTAGCTTCTAGCCCCTAAACCTGTCCCTAAAAACAAATCGGTAATATCTTTACGTCGACATTTTGAACCATTAAGCCCATAAAGGGATTGACCATCCCTACTCACTTGTCTTCTTATCGAAATTGAATTGTACTTAGAATATTCCCCACCCGCCTTGCCTTCACTGTTGTCAAAAATGAGTTCGACTGAAGCTGTACTCACAGGTTTTCTGCCAGATGATCCATTAAACACCACATCTGCCATATTGCCGCCACGCAAATGCTTGGCAGAACTCTCCCCCATCACCCAGCGTACAGCATCAATAACATTCGACTTACCACAACCATTCGGCCCAACCACTGCCGTCAAATTGCCTTTAATATGAATGGTTGTTTGATCAGCAAAGGATTTAAATCCGGAAAGTTTAATTTTATCCAGTTTCATTACTGATAGAATGTCCCGTGTATTTTCTTGAAATAGCCGCGTATTATTCACCATCTGAACGCGAGTTTCGAGATTTTTTTATACTTTATCCGTAATATCAGGCTACAGTATGCTGAAACAGCGGATTTAACTCCGTTAAATATTGACTATCAAAGCAAGCATTTTAGTTATGACTGGAAAAACTTTTTACAGTAGTGATGTCGCTGTTGCTTTAAAATATGACGGACAACAAGCGCCTAAAGTAACCGCTAAAGGAACGGGCTTAACAGCTGAACAAATCATGGAAATTGCTGAGCAACATGGCATTCCATTGCAAAATAACCCTGACCTGGTAAAAATTCTGGCTCAAGTGCCTTTAGGTGAAGAAATTCCGCAAAATCTCTATGTCGCAGTTGCCGAGATAATAGCCTTTGCTTATTTTCTTAGTGGCAAAACCCCTGAAAACACTAAAACACCCTAGATTGCCCCTTTTTATATACCTATATGACTATTAAAGAAGCTTTAACAACCTTACCGCAATATATTTTACCTCATCACTTCCTCTCTAAAGTGATGTCCAAATTCACCCATTCAACATGTAAAGTCTGGAAGAATTTAATGATTAGTCAAATCATTAAAATTTACGGTGTCAATATGGCTGAAGCCAAAGAACAGGACATAAACAACTTCGCCAGTTTCAATCATTTCTTTACCCGCGAACTAAAACCGGGCGTAAGACCTGTGACTACAGTGGATAACGCAATTGCTTGCCCAGCGGATGGCGCGGTAAGTCAGGCAGGATTAATTGAGCAAGGGGAAATATTTCAGGCTAAAGGCAAGTCCTTCACTGCTATTGACCTATTAGGTGGCAATGCCGAAATAGCCAAACCTTTTGAAAATGGTGCATTCACTACTATTTATTTATCCCCAAAAGACTATCATCGTCTGCACATGCCTATTAAAGGCACTTTGACAGAAATGATACATATTCCAGGCAGATTGTTCAGCGTGAATGGAGCAACAGCTAACTCTGTACAAGGCCTTTTTGCCCGTAATGAACGTGTTGCCTGTCTATTTGATACCGAATTAGGCCCAATGGCATTGATTTTAGTCGGTGCTATTTTTGTATCCAGTGTAGAAACAACCTGGCATGGTGTTGTTACCCCCCCTTCTATTGAATCAGTAAGATCCTGGAAATACGAAGAAAATGCACCTGTTATCGATAAAGGTGAAGAAATGGGGCGCTTTAATATGGGCTCAACCATCATTGTGTTATTTGGAAAAGATAAAATAAACTGGGAAGCAGAATTTAAAGCAGGAAAAAAAGTACAACTAGGTGAAATGATTGCTCGCTGATAATTTGTTATTTGAACTTAAAAAGCGTACTCTGTTCTAACTTGTTAAATATATTATTCTTTTCTTTAAAGTAAAAGACTATGCTGGCATCTGTCTCTAACGCACATTCGACAATTCAAGGCAGCCAGATGCCTCAGCAAAACTTGTCTGATGCAAATCGAAGAGAAAACGCTTTAGAGACGAATGCTAAAGACAAAATAAAATCAGAATCATCAAAGTTAGTTAAAAAAGCAACGAAAGATTTAACCCAGCAAGATCAGCAAAAAATTCAACAACTCAAAAACCGTGACCTTGAAGTCAAAGCCCATGAACAGGCTCATTTAAGTGCAGCAGGCTCTATTGCAGTTGGGGGCGCTAGATTCACCTATGCCACAGGGCCTAATGGAGTACGCTATGCCATAGGCGGGGAAGTCAGTATAGATACCTCACCTGTTAAAGGTGACCCCGCTGCCACCCTTAAAAAAGCAGATGCAATCCGCCGTGCCGCCCTAGCACCTGCCCGCCCCTCCTCACAAGATCAAAAGGTAGCCAGTAATGCAAATACTATGTCAGAAAAAGCACGGGTTGATCTAATAAAACTAACACAAGAACTAGATAGAGAATTAAAAACGACTGAAGATTCAGATACAGAAGATCAATCAGAACAAGCTGAAAATAATGTTAATAGCAGCGATGCTGTTGAGCCATCATCCCCTACAAATTCTCGTTTAGATATCTCCGTATAAAGAGAGCGTTTAAGCACCGTGTTAATAACATGGACTTCCCTCCTATATATCCACAATTCTATTTATTATTGTTCCCATACCCTGGGTCACTGCGATTAAATTAAGGGATTAGTCCGTTGGGGCGCAGTGCTTTAGCCTGCTTTCATAGCTAAAAATAGCAGGCTAAAGCACTGCGCCCCATGTTGTATTTCTCTTAACTTAAGAGGATTTATCTTTTGTAGGGTGGATAAGCGCTACAGACTGTGAAAGCATTTCCTTTTTGACCTCCCCCTCTTTTCCAAAGAGGGGGGCTAAAGCCGAATACTTTCACAGTCTGGCTAGCGTTATCCACCCTTTTTCAAAGACTTGTCGGGTTACGTTATCTCGCTACGCTCAATAAGCCAACCCAACCTACAAAGCTATATATCAACAATTCTATTTTCATCAAAATCATCCACGACCCTTCTGCCCACATAACCTTTAGGATTACTCAAAATACGTGCGCCAGCGATCCTGTAATCACCCGGACTATGGATATGGCCATGAAACCAGGCCTCGATTTCATATTGGTGGAATAAATATTTCAGATCGGTGCAATAAGCAAGTTTCTTTAGTTTGTTTTTAGAATCGTCCCAACTCCATTCAGTTGGCGCATGATGTGTTACCACAATGGTTTGACCTTCATAAGGCTTAGCCAACTCTTTTTCCAGCCAACTCTTAGAATAATGATGAAGCTGGCTAAAGGCCTGTTGATTAAACGCTTCATTGTTAAATCTGATTTTTCTAAAATCATTTAAAGTCAGACCTAAGGCTTCAGCCTTCTCATCCCCTTCCAAATACAAATCAGCCCATAAACTACAGCCTATAAATCGAACCCCTTTGTATATGTAAGTGTCGTTTTCAAGGAAATGAATATTGCTATTGGCACATTCACTACGCAAAAATGCCAGGGTCTGATTATATTCCTGAGTATAAAACTCATGATTACCCGCAACATAAATAACAGGCTTATTAAGCTGTTTAAGCCAGTCAATGCCTTGCTTAAAAATGCCGATATCACCAGCAGCAACCACAATTTCGGCATCATTATCGGGGGGAATCTGAGAGCCAAATTCTAAATGAACATCAGAAAAATAATTTATTCGCACAATTTAACTCTTAATGTCTAACAGGGATGGAGTATAATCTTCAATTATATCACGCTAAAATTTGATTAGCGTAGTGCTCAAATTAAGTTATAACGTATTCTATTTAATTCAGAAAAACTAACATGTCTATTAGTCCTAGAAAACAAACTCAGCAAGTTTTGGTTGGGGATATTAAAGTTGGCGGTGGCGCTCCTATCGTCGTTCAATCCATGACCAACACTGACACAGCGGATATCCCTGGTTCAGTTAAACAAATCATGGAATTATCCAAAGCAGGCTCTGAACTGGTAAGGATCACCGTAAACTCTGAAGAAGCTGCGAAAGCAGTTCCGGAGATTCAAAACCAGTTAGTACAAAAAGGTTTTTCGGTGCCTATTGTGGGTGATTTTCATTTCAACGGCCACAAATTATTAGAAAAATACCCTGATTGTGCTCAGGCACTGGCTAAATACAGAATTAACCCGGGTAATGTAGGTCGCGGTAAAAATCGTGATCCACAATTCCAGCAAATGATTGAGTTTGCTTGTCAATATGACAAACCCGTTCGCATTGGTGTTAATGGCGGCAGCCTGGATCAGTCAGTTTTAATGCGTTTATTAGACGAAAACAGACTACTTGAAAATCCTCAAGAACTCCCTGCAATTACCCGTGAAGCCATTGTTATTTCAGCATTAGAAAGCGCAGCTAAAGCACAGGAAATTGGTCTAGGTAAAGACAAAATCATTCTGTCTTGTAAAATCAGCAATGTTCAGGAATTAATCAGTATTTATCAAGACCTTTCTGACCGTTGTGATTACGCCTTGCATTTAGGTTTAACTGAAGCGGGAATGGGCTCTAAAGGTATCGTTTCTTCATCTGCAGCACTGTCTGTTCTTATGCAACAAGGCATTGGTGATACTATCCGTGTCTCATTAACGCCAGAGCCTGGTGGTGATAGAACAACTGAAGTTATTGTTGCTCAGGAAATGTTACAAACCATGGGCTTCCGTTCATTCACACCCATGGTTATTGCCTGCCCAGGTTGTGGCAGAACCACCAGTGATTATTTCCAGCGCTTAGCTCAAGATATTCAATCTTTTTTACGCAACCAAATGCCAGTATGGAAAGAAAAATACAAAGGTGTTGAAGAAATGGAAGTTGCTGTAATGGGTTGTGTTGTTAATGGCCCAGGTGAGAGTAAAAATGCCAACATTGGTATTAGCTTACCCGGTACAGGCGAAAGTCCTGTCGCACCTGTTTATGAGGATGGCGAAAAAACCGTCACCCTGAAAGGTGATAAAATTGCTGAAGAATTTCAACAATTAGTCGAACGTTATATCGAATCGCATTACGGTAGTCATTAACACAACTGCTTCATTGCGATTAGGAGCTGTTATAAATCAATAACAGCTCCTAGTACTCATCAATTTTGGTTTGATGGATAGAATGCTTGTTGATATTTTTTGAAGCACATAGATCTGCTGAATACAAATAATGCAGGAGCAGTTATTTCTGAATTACTGAGGAATCAAGAGCTTGTGCTAGAAACCGTGAGCAACTGATTATTCTAGGTTAAAGATCGCATGCACGAATAACAATGGAACCATCCTCTTCATAAGCATCTCTCTCTATCCGCTGCCTTGCCACTTCTTGTATATCCGTTCGATATTTAGCGACAGTCTTCATCGGGTCTTGTTCTGAGGCTGCAAATTTATCTATCAAAATGTCCATTGATATCCGGCAAAGCACACGTTTTTTGTCTGAAGTCGCAGCAATAGTTGCCACTTTAGTTACATCATTCCAACTCTCAAGCCTGGGGAATTCAATCATGGTCTATCCTCAATAAGGTGTTCCAGTAATACTATCGATTTATTCATTTTGCTATTTTCTTTACCTTTATTTTTCTAACTCTTAAAGATCGATGAAGAGGATTCTACATAATCAACCCAGTCACCTTCAAAATACGCTTTGCCTGATTCATTGATAACGTAATGGTGTGAATCCGATTTGTCGTTATAAATTTCACAAGCCGTTAAAGCCGCTTCTAATTTCTGGAAGTAATGTAGCTTAACTTGTCGATAGGGCGACTCAGCTTTAGATGCTACATGATGAAAGGGAATTATCTCGGACTTAATTAAACGATACATTAATAGCTCCTAATAATGCTCTACTGAGATCAGGGTGAACATGATGACAAGGTCTTTTGAATAATGCTTTCAGATATATTTATATGTCGAAGTATGCTTGCTGCCGCTTTAATATTTAACAGATTAAAATGCCCTAAAAGCTTAGTCGTAAAATCTATCGATTCTTTTTTAAAGTCTTGTGGATGAATTTTATGCGCACTACCTTCACGCATAAAACTTAACTTTGCCTGTTGATAGTGTTCAAATGTTTTATGGTAGTTCAGATGATCTGCTGTGATATTTGTGAGTAGTTTGACATTAAAATCAATACCTAACACCTTAGCTTGATCGATTTCTTCAGAAGTCACTTCCATTATAAAATGGGTTCCGCCTTGCTCTAAGTGATCTTGCATAAATGTTGTAATATCCACTGATTCCGGTGTAGAGAGATCTTTATTGTCCGAATTCAAAGCACCTAAAACAAAAGGCTTGTATCCCGCTGATTTTAAGACTTCACCGATCAGATGGGCAACCGATGTCTTGCCATTAGTCCCCGTAATGCCAATAACACAAAGCCCCTCAGATGGGTGTTTATACGGAGCTGTCTTTATGGATGTTGAGTTGTTATTAAGATACGCTTTGTTTTGAGATCTTTTTAAAGTAAGTCGTTCACGTTTTAAGGGAGCTTCAGACAGAGGATTACAATCTCGATTCGGATTAATTAACTCTGAAGAGGATCGAGCTTTTTTTAATGCGATCTGAGAGCGCCGAGGTTCAGGTGATTTAAATGTAAGAGCTGTTTTTTTAATAGCTTTTTCATGCTCATAAGACCAATTTAAATGATCTGTTTTACTGTATGTTTCAAGGTTTTTGATTAAGTAGCCTCTAACGGGTATTAAATTTAAAATTATAAACTTCAGATGGCTGTCTTTTGCTGTCAGTACAGGTTCTTTCTGAGTTATATTAATCTGCTAGTAGGGTGGTCAAACAGTTTTCTTGTTTAGCCGCCATTTTCAAATAAAAACACTGGGCTGAAAAGCCTTGCCCACCCTACAGGACTAGGATTTTATATGCTGATTTATATTCTTGCTGCTAGTGTCAACATTAAGGATGACAATCACACGGCTATAATATTTTGTGGGGCTTTAACGCTCATAGCTCAAAATTTGTCCCCGAAAAGGTTCTTTCAAATAGCCAACATTCAGCGGCTTACTGTAACTATGTGAATAGCCAAAAGTGACCATCTTTTTGCTGAAACGGCCATGGTAACTGCGCCCGGGGGCAACAATTAGATCGAACTCACCTAAAACACCCTCTTCATCCCCCATCCAGTAGGCACAAAGGATATTTTTTTACCTTTGTTGAGTAGAACATTTTCTAGTAAAAAGTGTTCAGCTGCCGGATGGTAATCTGTAGCAGTAATATTTGCTGTGCGATAATTCAGCATCAAACTTATTAAGCCGATTCCACAACCCACTTATAAAATACCTTTGCCTGCAATTTCATAATCAAACATATAATGAGCAAGCACTTCACTAGATTGCCAGACAACGCCGAATAATGACCAGATAATCGATGATATCCCAAGTTTTTGGGCAATGTCATCGACGTCAAGATACTGTTGCTTATCTCGTAAAGTACCTAGATGAATATCGGCAACACCAAATTCAATTGTTTGATAACAAACCCGAAGCACAGTCATTAATGATGACCTTTAGGCAATTCACACTTATTCTGTCGTGAAGTATAAGGTGGGTTACATTCCCAACCGTGCCCAGAATAATCGATATGAGCATTCACTGGAACATTCAACTTAACGCAAGTATCTTTTTTTGCTAAATATCCACGTTCGCACTTCCAACCTTTGCCATATTCCGAACTGACAAAATACCCGTTCTCTGGGATCTTTATTGTAATACAGGTTTTATCATGGGCTTTAAAGCCACGATCACATTGCCAACCATTGCCATAGGCATTTAAATAAGCATTGGCAGGTATCATAATAACAACACAGCTTTCAGCTACCTTACGATAACCCCGATTGCATTTCCAACCATCACCATAAGATGACTTTGACAGGTATGCATTCTCAGGTACTTTAATAGCAACACAAAGCTTGCCAACTGCCTGGAACCCAGGGTTGCACTCCCATCCGCTACCATAGTTTTTGGCGCGAGAAAACTCAGGAATCACCGCCTTATTAGCCTCTGCGAACACAAGACTTGGGATACTGCTGGTAAACAGAAAAAGCATCAAGAGCTGAGCTAAAATGCTATTGGATGGTTGCCTTACACTCATGAATAATTCTTTTTTATAATCGTTGTATGCCGCAGGTTTTTATTGCTGCATAATCGATAATGTGGAAGTGCTTGTTACAGATCAACTATAGAAGGCGCTCTGACAACAAAAGTTTCAATGAGGGGGGAGAGGTAAAGAATGTTACTAGATTAAAGTCTTTACGAGCCGTGTGCTATTGCAGCTGCTCTTTGAGAGCCAGCCCAATCAAGGATTTCGTATCACTATACACCCAATTTGATGAATTAGATATTTCTAATCGTTTCCAATGCCTATTCAAGCATGAATTAAACTAAGGTTTCTGATAAGTGAAAATAAGCGTGTTATTTTCTCCTTAAAGTAAGCTAATAAAATTTATTCAAAATAACTGGAATAACTGAGATCGGGAGGAGGAATTTAAATCGATGTTATCTGTGATTCAGTATTGAAAAAAATTATGCTCAATGTAAGACTTGAGTAGGTTTTACCTGCCGTACTGTCCACGGCATACACTCAAGGTTTTGCTAGCGAGGTCGAAACCAGGTCGTCCTCTATCGTGTTTCATAAAATCAAACGAGAGCGATTAATAAACCTTCAAGTCTAACTTAAAAAATAAGTCTTTTAAAAAAGGCCAAAGTTCATCAAACAACTCTGGCCTTTTATAGGGTCTTTAGATAACCGTTACATTTTCAGCTTGCGGGCCTTTTTGGCCTTGCGTTACTGTAAATTCAACGCTTTGTCCTTCGTCCAGTGATTTGTATCCACCAGAGTTATTGATTTGTTGAAAATGTACGAAAACATCAGGGCCAGATTCTTGTTCAATAAAGCCAAAGCCTTTATCTGCGTTAAACCATTTAACCGTGCCAGTTGTAGTAGACATAATAAGTCCTATAAAAAATTTATATAAAGCCTTTAAGTAAGGCGAGTAAAGCTGATAACGTGGAAATTACTTAATGAAGAACAGGACGAGCAACTACAGAACAAACGGGAGAGACATCGAATTGATAAAACAAAGGTAAATCATATTTTCTAGCTAGACGCCATTTTAAGGTAATTCCTATGCTTGTCAACTTTTATTTACCAAAACTCACTCATCGAGTGGCATAATCATAATCTTCGGCTGGCAACCTCAAAACAGCAGCTAATTACCCATGAGCATCCATTAGATATAGCTGAAGCTTATGGCTAATTAAGATTTTTTTTAAAAGATGCTGAGCAAAATGGTAAAGAAATATTGATTTGGTTGTCGAACAGATATCTGCCCAAGGGAAAGACTTTCTACTGGATGTAATTGACTCTAAAGAAGAAGGTTTAAAGCAAATATTTTCCAGTGTCTCTGAACATTCATCCTTAATTATTGAGTATCTGCAACGATTTGGTGATTTTTTTAGCAAGGATAATGTAGCTGAATTAATCAATACAGCAGGTGCTGAGGAAGAATTGCGCGCCTTATCTATTGATAACAGAGTAATTAGATGCTTTTTAGTGCACACTAAAACAACAATAAGATTAAAATACGGACATGAAAGAAATAAAATTAAAAACACTATGACTAAAAAGCGTCCTTTATACACTCACTATTCAGGCTACGTTTTGCTGGAGACAGCATTACTCAATAAAGGCTCTGCTTTCACCGAATCAGAAAGATATGAATTCAATCTGGATGGCTTATTGCCCATTGCCATTGAGTCTATCGAAGATCAGGAAAGAAGAGCTTATCACCAGTTTTCACAATTTGATAACGACCTTGATAAACATATATCACTACGCAATATTCAGGATACCAACGAGACCCTTTACTACAAATTATTGACCAGCCACCTTGAAGAAATGCTGCCAATTATCTACACCCCCACTGTAGGGTTAGCCTGTCAGCAATTTTCACGTATTTATCGTCGTAAAAGAGGCCTGTTTCTAGCTTATCCTGACCGGGAAAAAATGGATGATATGCTGCAGAATACAACAAAACTCAATGTCAAAGTGATTGTTGTTACCGATAGCGAAAGGATATTGGGGCTTGGTGACCAAGGCATTGGCGGCATGGGGATTCCAATTGGAAAACTGGCCATTTATTCTGCCTGTGGAGGCATTAGCCCTGCTTATACTCTACCCATCGCCTTAGATGTGGGCACTAATAATCAGGCTTTGCTTGATGATCCCATGTATATGGGCTGGCGACATCCAAGAATCGAAGGCGATGATTTTTTCAGTTTTGTCGATCAATTCATTCAAGCCGCAAAAGCACGCTGGCCAAATGTTTTAGTGCAATTTGAAGACTTTGCACAAACTAAGGCAACACCGTTACTGAGAAAGTATCAAAACGAAATTTGCTGTTTTAATGATGATATTCAAGGCACCGCATCAGTCACCGTCGGTACAATTTTGGCGGCCTGTTACGCACAGAATAATGACATAAAAAGCCAACGCGTGGTCTTTGTTGGTGCAGGTTCGGCAGGTTGTGGCATAGCAGAACAAATTGTTGCTCATATGATAGAAGCGGGCTTAACCGAGCAACAGGCTTTGAATCAAGTTCACCTGATTAGCAGTCATGGTTTACTGACCAGCGACATGGATTTACTCGACTTTCAACAAAAGTATGCTAAATCACCCACTACGGTTAAAGGCTGGAGCAGTAATGATGAAACCATCAGTTTGCTCGATGTGGTACGTGAAATTAAACCCAGCATATTGATAGGCGTTTCTGGGCAACCCGGATTAATGACGGAAGAAATCATAAAAACAATGCATGCCCATTGTAGTCAACCCATCATCTTACCGTTATCCAACCCTACCTCACAGGTAGAAGCATTACCTGAAGATATTATTCAGTGGACTCAAGGTGCAGCCATTATCGCAACAGGCAGTCCATTTGATGCAGTTGAATATCAGGGCGTTCAACATCATATTGCCCAGTGCAACAATAGCTATATCTTTCCAGGTGTAGGGTTAGGTATTATTGCCAGCAAATCTAAACGTGTCAGTAACAAGATGTTTATGATTGCCAGTGAAACTTTGGCACAATACTCCCCCTTGGTAAATGGCACTGGAAGCCATCTATTACCGTCTTTGAATGAGATAAGAAAAGTAAGTCTTTCCATCGCTTTAGCTGTAGGGTTACAAGCCATTAAAGAGGGGCTTGCTGATAGCATCAGTCAAGAACAACTAGAGAAAAACATTAAGGCCAATTTTTGGTCGCCTGAATACAGGAATTATCGTCGTCGGTCATTATAGGGTACCTCTATTAATTCTGGCTGAGCAGATATGTGCTTAAACAATTGATAACAAGGCGAAGGCAAAGACGAAATAACAAGCCTGTCTTTTGACTCGAATGGACAGGCCTGCTAATTATTCAGATCGTACATACCTATACACTCAATGCCATTAAGATAAGAGATCTAATCTTTTGTAGGCTTACGCTATCACTTACCCAACCTACATTTTTCCTTAACTTAATGGCAGTGAGCTATACACTGGATATTGTACAGGTCTGAAGCTATGGGTAATCAAGAATAAGGAGGCCAGTGCTGTGACCTGCCTTCATAGCCATGCTAAATAATACCTTGACTTTGTAGGTTGAAATTCCTATTCTTCAGTACTTAGGAGCGAGGATCCAATTCAGGGCACTCAAATCTGATGAGGTTTCGCGGCTACCTGAATGAAAATTGAGATAATAGGCTTTTCAATGCTCATTGATTTCATCTAAAAGAGCTTTCATTCTTCTTATACTCCCATATTTTTGGAGATTTAAAATGGCCAAAGACAGGCTCAAAGATACTATTGACCATCTCGAAGCGCTTGCTAATGCTGGGGGACTCGTCAATATTAAAGCAAGTGATATCAAATCCTTCAAGTCTTTGGTCGAGGGCGATGACAAAACCAATAACGGAGCAGTGCTTTCGCTCGATTGGTCTTGGTACAACGCCACCCGCCCTTCAAAAATCATACGCCACACCATCCGCGCGTATCTGTTGGTTTCGATTTACAACGATGATCTGTTGCCCGCTAACACCAAAGCCGAAGCTGTGCGCATCAAGATGAGCACGACCCAGTGGTTTAACGCTCAGATTTCGCAAAAACTATCGGAACTTTTGGGCCTGGATGATCCGATGAACATAAACGGAATTTTGTTCAAATCGGGCGCAGCCGGGCACGGTACCCATCGGGCCACCGCCGTATGTGTTAGGCAAAAACACCCCATTGTGCCTCTTATGAGTTGGCTGAACAGACGAGGCAAAACAGCCGTAGTTGTTATCGACATGCAGTCGGGAGGCGACGTCGGTCAGCTGCGCAAGTACGGAGACAAAACAGTACTCGAATGTCAACAAGCTGTCCTGCGCAAAGCCGCGAGCATGAATCTGGTTATTTACGACATCGTCATTGACGCCAATGATGCAGGTGGGTTTGGACCCGCGTATGATCTTGCCACCGCTTCGCAAGAGCGAAAGGATGAGATTGTCGCGCGGCAACGACGACCATCCTATGCCGAAGCTGCTACCATAAAAACCACTGGCGTTTTACGTAATCTCTATACTGGGGGGCTGGTTCGGCACATTCCCAAGCCGTCGCACCCGTCTTTTATCGGCACGCTGTTTGCCGAGCACTTGGAGCAGGACGGGATCGAATCCGTAATTGTTATGGGCTATGATGCCAACCAATGTGTCAAAGCGACTGTTTTTGGTGCACCAAGCGTTACTCGAGAAGAAGGTGTGCGTATGCCCACTGCCGCCGAGGTAACTGCCGAAATGGAAAGAAATCCGGCCCTTTCAATGCAACAAGCGCAGAAACAGGCAACCCCGATGCACACAGTGACAGATCCCTACACTCGTGGTCTTTTGGATCGGCGAATAGATGTCTTTACTTCGCGAAGCATACTTGCGTCTGGATATGCACCTCTCGATCAGGAATGGACTGTTCTGGCTGGTCACCGATAGAAAATCACCAGCGCCGCCAGCTGTGGAACGTCTGTTATTGCCAATTTGCATTACATCGACGTTCCCCCGCGTTAAAAGATCACAATTAGCGCACCATTACCTGCCAAGTTTACTTCAACGAGGTCAATCAGCATGCGAGAAAATTTCTAGGAATCCATTTCACATCACCCGCTCAAATTAAGTTACCACCGGCAAAACCGAGGGGTTATTTGGTTACACCCTCAAAGGGCTATTATTACGGCCAAGCCAGTCCTAACCCAAGCCCTTTTTGCTGCTAATTAATATAACAATTTTCGTAATTACTCAGCGTAAAATAATGATTACAGCTCTGAAGCCCTCCCTTGCTGGGGAGGGTTGGGTGAGGAGAGATTAAAACAAATCTTTTTTTCCTTATTCTTTTTGGGTTTAGAAAAAAATAAAGAAATAGCTGTCATCTTTTATAACATGCTTAAAAACAAAACAGCTTATATTTCTCAAAGTCAGGAAGAATATGACCCGGCTCATAAACAGCGTGTTTTAAAACAACTGCAACAAAAAGCAGTACAATTTAGCTTAGAACTTGTACCGCTGACATGATAAATAGAGCTGTAAAATCAATGGCATGAAATTATGGGCTCTTAGAAGGTATACTTTTGATTGAATATCAGGTGGGGGCTGCGATCTCGGCGCGATGATAAGCTACAGTTTTTCAAGCAAAGCGCCTATTTGATATCGCGCCGAGGGCGGACGCTCCTACATTAATAGTTGTCTTAGAACTCATGCTTGTATCGTTCGCAGCTGCCAAGCAATCCCTGCTGGTATGACGTGGGTCCCAGTGTGTTGCATTTGGCTGAAGCTTATGGGGAATCAGGAAGCGATTTAAGTTTTTTCCATAATGGGGAAAGATCTGCCTCCCCAGTTGTCTCTATTTCAATAGTATAATCAAGCTCATCCCTGGTAAGTGCTTCACTATTGCTTAACTGTTGTTGTAATACTTGCTGATCGGCATCTGAAACATTACCCTCCTGCCCTGCTCTATTTTTAACCCGGTTCAGCAAAGTTTGCTTGTCAGTATGCGTGTGTACGATACGAAATGGAATTACCAATTGTTCAGCTAACTGAAAAAATTGCTGGCGCATTTGCCGTTGCAAAAAAGTCGCATCAACAATCACACTATACCCCGCATTAATTATTTCAGTGGCAAGCTGCTGTAGTCGTTGATACGTTTGAAGACTGGTCTGACGACTATACAATCCATTATTAATATCAACATCGTTCTTTTGTTCAGTAGACGATGAGTACAACCGTTTTCTTTCAATATCAGATCGTATGCGGATAGCGGGAAAATACTCAATAATCTGTTCTGAAAGCCAGCTTTTTCCTGAGCCCGATACACCCTGCATAATAATCATAAATGGTGAAGTCGACCGGGTATATTGAAAAGCCAGTTTAAGGTAGCCATGATAATCAGCGAGTGCAAGCCGTCCCTCTTTAGAGTCAGGCTTTTGCGTTGCAGTTATAGCACTAACCTTGGCCCGCACCATCGCTCTATAGTGCAAATAAAATGGCAAGAGTTTTAATCCGCCATAATCACCTGTTTGTTGCAGATAATCATTAACAAACTGAAAAGCCAGATCAGGGCGTTGTTTATGTTGCAGATCCATCACCAGAAAGGCAATATCACTGATCACATCGATCCAGTATAGAGATGGGTTAAATTCGATACCATCAAAGGGTACTATTTGCTGGTCTATTAATGCGATGTTTGCAAGATGTAAATCACCATGACATAAACGAATAAAGCCATCCCGTTTACGTTGATTAAATACTGGCTGAAGCGCACACTGCTGCTGTTCAATCCAGTCTAATAAATAATCTAAAACGTCCGGTTTTTCAATACTGTTTAATTGTAAAATTTGCTTAAAATTTTCCTGAACTGGCAGCATAACGGAAGCTGCACGGCCAAATTCTGTATCATCTGCTGCCTTATCAATATTGCCATGAAAGGCTGAAATAATTTTAGCTGTTTGCCTTATATATTGCCTTGTTAATTGATTATTTTTTAATAGCTGATCAAAGGTTTTGGCAGGATCAAACTGGCGCATTTTCACGGCATACTCAATTGCAACACCTGAACCATTGATTTCTGGTGTTTCTTTTGTGCCAATGATAGCCACTACATCAAGATAAATATCCTTTGCCAGTCGACCATTCAAGCGTAATTCTTCATGACAAAAATGCCAGCGCTTATCCAGGCTAGAAAAATCAAGAAACCCCAGGTTAACTGGTTTTTTAATTTTATAGGCATACCGCCCCGTTAACAGTACCCAGGAAATATGGGTTTCGATAAGTTTGAAATATTCAACCTTATGAGCAAACAGTATTGGGTTTTGCAGAGATTGAATTAAGGCTGGTATTTGATGGCTCATTATTTAGTGAACATAACTCACATTGTTTCAACAAGCAACTGATTCCCTAGCGTTAACTCATTCAACAATTTCACTGGCATCCAGATAACAACCAGGGTCTTCAGCCCAGGGATTATCAAATATCTGCTGTGCCCTGACCCGTGTATTACCGTTACAAATAGCCTGGTAATGACAATCGCCACAACGCCCTTGCAAAGGTCTTGGGTTTTGTTTTAGCCCTGCCATTAACGGGTCTGATAGATCCTGCCAGATTTCAGAGAAATCTCTGTCTTTAACATTACCTAAATTATGGTTCCACCAGAAAGTATCAGGATGCACATTGCCTAGATTATCGATATTTGCCACATTAACGCCCGAGGAATTCCCTCCCCATTGCTGCAATTTAGCTTCAATATGCTCAGCTCTTTCTGGGTAGTTTTTCTTAACCCAGTGCAAAAAGTAAACGGCATCGGCATCATTATTGCCAGTCACTATTTCCCGTTCTGCACCTTGTTTTTCCCATTGCAAACATTGTTCAAACAACTGATCCATCACATCCCGTGTCATTTTAAATTCAGCATCTGATTTACGATTTTTATTACCTCGTCCACCATAATTCAGATGGGATAAATAAAACTTATCGATATTTTCATCATCCATTAACTGCAACATGGCCGGGAAATCATCCACATTATCTTTTGTCAGGGTGTAACGAATGCCTGCTTTAATACCATGATCTCTGCATAAACCAATTCCCTTTACCGAGTCAGCAAAAGAACCTTGTTTCTGCCTGAATTTGTCATGCGTCTGCCCTATTCCATCCAGACTAACCCCGACATATTGATAATTAATCTCGGCAATTTGTTTAATATTTTGTTCAGTGATTAACGTACCATTACTGGAAAGTGCCAGATAAAACCCCATCTCTTTAGCATGCCGTGAAATATCAAAAATATCTGGATGCAATAAGGGTTCACCACCTGACAGGATCAATACCGGGACTTTAAACTGTTTTAAATCATCCATCACCGTGTAAACTTCTGGCGTGCTCAATTCACCTGGAAAATCAATATCTGCCGATGTCGTGTAACAATGTTTACAGGTTAAATTACAACGCCTAATCAGATTCCAGATAACCACAGGGCCAGATGGTTTTCGCGTTGCTTTTATCGGAGTGGGATGTAACACTTCTCGCATATATTGGCTTAATCTAAACATTTATTTCCCTATCCTTAACCCAGTTTTCTTTAAAATTCGAGTGCTGTATAACACATCTTGCCCTAAATTATACTCACCCAGTAATTCAGCGATTGCTTGTATTTGCAGTTTAACACCCACTTCAGTTTTACTGTGAACCATAGCAAATAAGTTATACATCCATTCTGGTTCATGTCGGGGGCGATGATAACAATGGCTGACAAAATCCAGCTGACCGACTTGCTTTCCCATTTTATCGACATATTCATCTGCTATATTCCAGACCGTCATGCCATTATATTTATAGCCTAGACGATAATGGTTGGGCACAACGCCAATGCGGCGAATTACGCCTTCGTCTTGCATGACTGAAATTCTTTGCATAACTGTTTCAACACTAACGCCCAGTTCATCCGCAATGGTTTGATAGGGTTGTGGTGTTAATGGTAGCCCTGCTTGCGTTGCTGAGATAATTTGGCGGTCTAATTTATCCATAATATTGTTTATTCTGTAGAGACGTAGCATGCTACGTCTCTACGGTTGTTAATCCTGCGGGTAAAATTTATCATCTTTCCAGCTTTGCGGGTTATTGATCACATATTGCTGTATTTGATTTAATGATTGTTCAGTT
>ENA-ORXI01001141-ORXI01001141.1-sediment-metagenome-genome-assembly--contig:-NODE-1141-length-21091-cov-3.168649_pt1 | contig 21091 bp, 11 predicted proteins | sample MGYA00237861_ERZ511468 | MGnify/ENA primary metagenome ERZ511468 (study PRJEB26299, sample SAMN06266213) | sediment metagenome | isolation source: Hudson Canyon methane seep mesocosm | place...
TGTTAATTATTTTTGTGGTGCAAAATTATGGTGCGGGTTGGCCGTTTTTTTTATTTAAAAAGATTAATAAACCACAATAAACACCTGATTTCTTCGAATATGATTTATTAGCCTTTCGGTTCGTTTTAATAGAGCAGTACAGAATATTATCCACCCAAAAGATCCATTACTTCATTGATATCGAAAAGCTGCTTTAAGTAACTATATTTTCTTTTTCTGTTTAAAGAATATGAAACCTGAATAATTAATTTTATGTATTTTCAATAAATCTTTTCGTACTTCTTTATAAAACTTTCCTTATTTATTGGATTAGTGGTAGGGAAAATATAAATGCGGGGAATTCCTTTTTTTTTTTAAATGAAATCGATACTTTATTAGTTTTTTTAAATATTAACCTACTGATATTAAAGATAAAATAAATGGTTTTATTAGTTGTGGCTAATTGCTATGTCATAATTAGTGAATATATAATTTGCCTACTACTTAATCGAGTAGTCTAGATATTTACAAAGGTATTATTATGAATAAAGACCAAAGCAATACATTAATTACAGATCTTCTAATTGAAGATCTTTTCACTAAAAAAACAGTTATGACGGACGAGTATTATAAGACTTATTTATATAACACTGACCATCTAAAAACTTGGCTTGCTAATAAATTTATCGAAGAATTAACTATCGAGTTTTGGAACGATTTCTTTGATGGTTTACGAGAAAAATACTCAGGAAGCCAAGTATCACAATATAAAACGGTTCTAAATTCAGTTTATAAAAAAGCAATACTTGGAGGTTTAGTTTCTGAAAATTTGGTTAAAAATATGTATGTCGGTGAGCGTGAAACAACAGATAAAGAAGTATATTCAAAATATGAAGTCGAGTTATTACTGCACTCAATTGAAGGTTTTGAAGCTGAAAAGGCATTAATCCAATTGATGATAAATACAGGGTTAACTATTGGTGAGTTAATGGCCCTGACAAAATGCGATTATAATAATGTTACTCATGAGCTATTCATTAGTAAAGTACTTGTCTCCGGCAAGATCCAATCCCTGAATGATGGAAATGCTCTTCGAGTAGTTAAACTCAATCAGTTAGCTACAGATGCAACAGAAACACTTATTGAATTAGTTGATGGTAACGGTAGTGAAGAATGCCAAGTTGTTAACAGCAACAGTACAGTTGAAACTAAAGAGTTTAAATTCTTAGCCATAAAATCAAAAAACAAAAAACGATTTAAAACAGTCGACTCATTTAGATCTTCATTTTTTAAAAAATATTGTGAGTTAGTTGGAGTTAAATATATAACTCCAAGCAAATTGCGTGATACCGCTATTGTTAAATTTATAAACTCAGGAGCTACATTAGAGTGGATTAATGATCAGGTTGGGCATACTGATGTGAATAAGTTAAAGCTCCAATACCATAGTTGGATCGGTGCTACATATAAAAATTCTGATTTAATAAATTGTTTCTCTGAGCATAATATTAAAGTTGCAGCTAACGATCCGTCGTTTGAGAAAAGTACTAGAAGAAAAGATGCTAAAAAGAAATTTTCATTTATAACTTTTTTAAAATCATTTTTACATTGGGGAGATAAAGTTGCTTAAGTGAAAAATTATAAATAATCGGGGGAATATTTATGAATAACTTACAACCAAAAAGGGAGTATTATTGCTCCCTTAATTTACCCTAATTGCATTTACTCTTATCCAAAAAAGTCAATAACTACCTTTAAAGCACCTCTATTTTACGTCATGTAAAAATTAAATAATTTATTTATTTCAAGACTTCCCACACTTACTTTTTATTTTCTCTATTTTAAATAATCTAAAATTTGTAATTTACTAGATACTTAAATAACACTACTAAGAGAATAGTTCTTTTTTTATATATATTAAAACCAAAACTCTTAAAAAACAACTAGTTAAAGTTCTTGTGCTTTGTGTTTTAATATGTTTTTATTTACGTAAGCATTGTTAAAAAAACAAGAAGATTAATAGTGCAGGGTATGTCTATGAAGCACTATTTCTTAGTGTTTCATTAGACTAATAAGGTCTGCTCCCGCAGACACTTAAATTTTAATAAAATAGACGATAAATGGATATCGGCAAAGTAATAATACAATAGCCTCGTCATAACTATAAAAAAGGTAAGTTATGATTGAAAATAATAATAAGTTCGATGATGAGCGAAGAACTCATCGCGGCACAACATACTTCTCATCCGTAGAAGATAAAAGAATTAAAGATGCCTTCGAGAAATCGACTCTCGATAATTACAGTCAATTTTTACGGCATCAATTGCTTCTATCAGTCAATGAAGAAGCCAAAATAGCAATTGTAGTCCCTGAGATAAATAAAGAACTCGCAATCGAGTTAACCTCTTGTGTATCTACGTTGAATCGCCTTGTGGCTGATTTAGAGCTTGATGCACTTAATTATGAGACACAATCTGAATCAGAAAAGCTTAAAAAACTTACTTCTATCATTGAATATGTCAATAAAGTCGATAAGGCGGCATGGATGTTAGCTCACTTTTTCAAGGGGGACATTCAGCGCAAACAAGTCATTCAAAACATGGCATATATCATCCTTTCAAGTGACGACTTAATTGAAATGGCTGCAACGATGATTGCAGAGGAGGACTTTCAATCATGATTATTGAATTTATTCCAACAAAAATGCACGATGCTAGAGGTAGCATCGATGGTAGCCTTGAATACATATATGAGATATCGAATAACGGTGACGGTAAAACTTCTGCTACAGTTCAGCACATAGGTTCCAGTACTTCATTATGTGCCCCCAATCCTTTTCATTCATTTTTTAATGATTCAGAAGCACGTAAAGTAATTGTTAAAGCTGATTTACAATATTTAAAAGATGAGTTTTCAGCGATAGAAAGTAAAAATAGAGGAGTTAAAAAACCATATTTACATATTGTTTTTTCACTACGTGAAGGAGAGCAATTAACAAATTCACAATGGCATGATTTGATTACAGAATTTGTCGAGAAAATGGGGTATACAGATCATCATTGGTGTGCGAGCCATCATCTTAATACCAAGCAAGATCACGCACATTTATTATTATCTTGTATAGAGAATTCACCACCCCATCAAAAATTTAAAGACAGTAACAACTTTGAAAAATCTGCCTTGATTCGTAATGAATTAGAAGCTAAATATGCATTAGCGCACGACAATAATCCTTTCATTGATGATCGTTGCTTAAAAGTCAACAACGCTAAAACTAAATCAAAGATTCAAGAAGTACGTGGCACAATTGACCGTGTTTTGTCAGCTTTAAATGGGCAATCAATGGCATTGCCTGATTTTGTCGATAAGATGATAAATAAAGGAATTGGCTGTCACGTACAATTAAGCAAAGGTGAAGTGAAAGGACTTAGCTTTAGTCTTGGTAAAGATACTTTTAAAGCAAGTAAACTAGGAAAAGGTTATCGCTTTGGTGACCTTGAAAAAGAAGGAGTATTTTACGACAAAGACCTTCATTGGGACGCTATCGAGCAATCTAATAGCCTCGAAGTAAAAATAACTAAACTAATCCGAAATGGTTTTGTGCCAGCTCCCCTTAGCCAAGGTGAGCCAAACCAACTCTATATGCTCATTCCCAATAAAGAAGTTAAACAATATCCGCTTGAGAAAAAGCTGCATCGTTATCAAATGTTTAATTTATGGATCCCCGTTTCAACTAAAGGTAAAACTCAACAGCAGATTGAGAGTGATATGTTACAGATGAAAATGATTAGGTTACTTCTTAAAGCATATTTTCAATGGTTGTATACCAGAAATAAAATGAAACATGAACGAAGTGGAGTAAAGTTTAAAAATTCAAACTATGGTATTTCTACTGGTGTTTTACTTAAAGCAGAACAAGTTAATTCAATAGTTAAACAACCTAAGAATCATGAAGTATTGAAGCAGCATAATAGCTTATTAATTTCTAAACAAACTTTCTTAAAGTTAAAAAGAAAAAGTAAAAAACTAAATTATAATCCGCCACCTTCGGTGGAAATGTCTATCTTCTAGTAAATCGATGTCTTGGTGTCCCAAAACTTACCTTTATTCTATATATAAATATGGTGGTTTTGGGACAATATAAAACTCCAAAAAGTATGTAAGTAACATAGAAATATAATAATTACCCTAAGAGTTTTAAATTAAAAAATCAAACGGACAAAAATCAACCGAATATACTAGAGTGTTAATTTTAAAGGGCTGTAGCTTCTTATATAATAACTTCAAGATAATTAACCGGAGTTTATATGAAAGAAAATACAAAAATTATTAAATATGCAGATGGGCGTTTTTATGACGAAGCGGCTAATGATGAAATTTATTGTGAAGATACCACTTCACTTAAATATCAATTAAAAAACAGCACTCAAAAGGTCATATATATTGCTAGTGCTATTAAATTAGCAACAACAGTTGAGTTGGCTTTTAAGCATCAAGCTGTTGTGTATTTAAATCCTGAGCTTAAATATGACTTTTCAAAAAAATACGATAAAAAAAAATCTGATTTAAAAAACTCACTGAAGTTATTGGAACTAGCTCATGAACCCGTATTATTAACGATTGCTATTGCTAGGGTTGCTAAATACTTAAAGCATCAAATACCATTTAAAATGCCTTTGGAATCAGCGTTAAGGTTAATAGAGCAATCTATTAACCCTTTATTAGATGTTAAAGCGGCACTACTACAGTTCACCGCATGTTATGAACAACACCGAAAACAAACTAAAAAACTTATTGCCCCTGCTGAGAATGACAAAATTAAAAGAATTAAACTGAGCTATCAGCATGAACTACTTGATTTTCTGATTAATAATGATGGCATATTTATTCTCACATCAGGAATGGGTAGTGGTAAAAGTATCTATGGTATTAAAGCTCTATTCGAACATCTGTGTTTAGTTTTAGGTATAAATCCTACGCTATTAACGCCTGACATTGCGCTCTCAAAGCAAATGGTACATGAAAGTGACAAAAGGCATTATTTAAATCACAAACAAAAGAAGAATATCGAAGCGCTGACTGGCCTCGTTTGCTGTGTAAACTCTGCCACCACAAACGATAAGTTTTTTGAATATGCTAAAGCATCTGAAGTTTTATTGGTTGAAGAGATTGAAGAGTGCTTATTAGCATTAACTCAAGATTTAATTAAATCAGGATCACTGTCTGACCGAGCAAAAGCGACGAGTCGTTTCTTTTCTATTTTGAACAAAAACAAGATAGTAATTGCAGATGCACTTTTTAGTGACTTAACAGCTAAGCAAATAATTGAAGAAACAGGTAAAGATATTTATTTAATAGAGACTACCGATAAATTGAAATCCCCTAAAAAAACAATAAAGTTGATGGAAAGAGATGCTCACATTGAACGAGTTATTAATCAGGTAGGCAGTGAGAACACTGAAATTAGTTTTTCAGACGGTGCCCAAAAAGAATCAAATTATTTCTTCAAGTTGCATGATGTCATTAAAAGCAAAACGAATAAGTTAACCAAAATCATTAATGCTACATTTATAAAAAGCAAAGATGGTGTCAAATTTTTGAGTAATGTGGCTGAATTTCTAGCTAAGTATAACTACATTCAAATATCACCAGTGTTAACGAGTGGACTTCACTTTCTTATTGATAGCATTACTAGAATTAACCTCTTTGCGAGCCAAACTATCTTACCTACACAGTTAATACAATCGAGTGGTCGCTTCCGCTTTGCTGAATTACTACAAATTTCATTCTTAAAAACTTCATTCTCACAAACTCCTCTTTCGAAAAAAAATAAAAAATATCCAGTAGATGATAAATCAATCATTATGAATGAGGTTGTCGGAAACTCTTTCGATACGAATTTTTACCAAGAGTTTATATCGTTAGTTGATTGCCCTCATACAAAAAGGGTAGTTGAGAGAATTAAGCATAATAATTTAATGCGTCAAAATTATGAAAATAATACCTTAATATTATTTGAGTTATTGGGTGGGGAAATACAGAGAGAAGATCAGGAAAATACAGCAGAAATTTATATTGCTAAATCTTCCCCACAGGAATTACTTGTTTTAAAAACGTTAACCCAAGCAGAATATCAAAATCTGCAATATCAATGGGATGATCTAGATAAAATTGAAAGGGATCAGTGCTTAAAATATGAAACGCTTAAGTTTTACAATGTGTTAAATAATCCTGATCGTCAGCTGCAAGTTTTAGACTTTGATACTCGAACCAAAAGCCGTCAATGGCTACATAACTTAAAGTTGTGCCGAGATCTCAGAGAAAACCAAACATTAACTTCAGAACAAAGAATAAAACAAAAAGTGTTTCTTAAAGTAATGGAGATCTTAGGGGTGGATATCATAACGCTAAAAGGTTCTTATGATTATGACAATATTATCGAACTAGAAGATTATTTACTTAATGGAGAAGTTGAACTTCACGGGAAGTCATTTAAATTACAGGATATTAATGCACAATGTTTTGGCTTTATAGAGGAGAAAATGACTAGAAAAGCCTTTGTACCCTCTGGAATTTTAAAAAAACACTTTGGCTTAGAGCATAAACGCATTGATCGTGATAAAAATAATGACGTTGGTCAATATATTTATCAAATATGCTCCGAAAGCGCTGAAAACCTGAATGAATTATATAAATTAGCATTTAGCTAATCTTCTGAATAATCTCTATTTAGGTCACCCCTAGATAGACATTTTCTTTGCGCAAGCAAAAGGGACAAATTATTAAAATGTTACTTTGGTATATTTAAGATGAAATGAGTAAACTCTATATAGTATAAATTTGTAATTAGAAGGTGAAAAGTAACGACGACTGGGCAAAAACAGGATATATTTTGGTTCATTAAAATAAACAGCAAGCTTATATTTTTATTGCTGTTTTAGTAACCAGAATGAAATTAAAGGGAATTGCCAATGGCGATCAAAAAGACCGAACTCTACTCAAGCCTATGGGCAAGTTGTGATGAATTACGTGGTGGTATGGATGCCTCACAATATAAAGATTATGTATTAACCTTTCTTTTCCTCAAGTACGTTTCTGATAAATCTACAGGCTCGCAATATGACCCGATTGAAGTACCTGAAGGTGCACACTTTGACGATATCGTCGATTTAAAAAGTGATAAAGAAATTGGCGATAAGCTTAATAAAATTATCGGCAAACTAGCTGAGGCGAACAACCTTAAAAATGTTATTGATGTTGCCGATTTTAACGACGAAGAAAAGCTAGGTAAAGGTAAGGAGATGGTAGATCGACTTACGAAACTTGTCGGAATTTTCCAAGATTTAGAATTAGGTGATAACCGAGCAGAGCATGATGATTTATTGGGTGATGCTTACGAATATCTCATGCGCCATTTCGCTACTGATTCTGGGAAAAGTAAAGGGCAATTTTATACTCCGGCAGAAGTATCACGTATTTTGGCAAAAGTGGTCGGTATTGCAAAGGATACCCCACAATATGCGACAGTTTACGACGCCACATGTGGGTCGGGTTCATTGTTACTAAAAGCGTCTGATGAAGCCGAGCGTGGTTTATCTATCTTTGGTCAAGAAATGGATAATGCTACAGCGGCACTATCTCGTATGAATATGATCTTACACGACAATACCTCAGCTAAAATCACTCAAGGTAATACTCTTTCAACACCAGAGTACAAAAATGAAGATGGTCAATTAAAAACCTTTGATTTTTCAGTTGCTAACCCGCCATTTTCGGTAAAGAGTTGGGATAATGGCATTAATGTTAATGATGATACCTACAAGCGCTTTGAATATGGTATTCCACCTGATAAAAACGGTGATTACGCCTTTTTACTTCACATTCTCAAATCATTAAAAAGCACAGGTAAAGGCGCTATTATCTTACCGCATGGGGTATTGTTTCGTGGTAATGCAGAAGCACGTATCCGTGAAAACATAATAAAACAAGGGTATATCAAAGGTATTATTGGCTTACCAGCCAACTTGTTTTACGGTACTGGTATTCCTGCCTGTATAATCGTAATTGATAAAGAACATGCGGGAAGTCGCAAAGGCATCTTTATGGTCGATGCCAGCAAAGGCTTTATCAAAGATGGCAATAAAAACCGTTTACGAGAACAAGACATTCATAAAGTAGTTGATGTATTCACCAATCAGTTAGAGCTTTCTGGTTATAGCCGTATGGTGACGTTAAGTGAAGTGGTTAGTAATGAATATAATTTAAATATACCACGTTATATTGACTCATCTGAGGCCGAAGATTTACATGATTTAGGTGCACATCTATCAGGTGGCATTCCAAATAGTGATATAGATGCCTTGTCACCATACTGGCAGGTTTTCCCTACATTAAAACAAAGTTTATTTTCACCAGCTCGCGAGGGCTATGAAAACCCATTGGTAAAAGCCAGTGAAGTTAAAAATACCATATTAGCGCATAGCGAATTTAAAACCTTTGCTGAAAATAGCATTGAGTTATTTAGCCAATGGAAAAGCCAAGCTAAGTTAGCTGAGATTAAAGTTGGCAATCACCCAAAAGATATCATTCATAACATCAGTGAAATGCTATTAAACCAATACCAAGACGCCAAATTGCTTGATAAGTATGACATCTACCAGTTGCTCATGGATTACTGGCAAGAAACCCTACAAGATGATAGTTATGTTATTACTCAAGATGATTGGCTTGCAGGACAAACTATACGACCATTAACTGTTAAAAAGGGTGAAAAACTAAAAGAAACACCAGATTTAATTGTCGGTAAAACCAAATACAAGGCAGAGCTTATTCCACCAACGTTAATTGTTGCTCGTTATTTTAGTGATGAGCAAGCACATATTAATACGCTTCAAGCTTCTCTTGATGCTGATACCCTAGCATTAGAAAGTTACATAGAAGAACATACAGCAGAAGACGGCTTACTCGTTGAAGCACTCACCGACAGCGGTAAGGTTAGCAAAACCAGTGTTGCAGTAAGACTAAAAGTAGCGACTAAAGCACTAAAAGTTGATAGAGAAGAAATTGCTGCACTTGAAAAAGTAAAAAAACTGATTGAGCAAGAAGCGAAAGCGAAAAAAGTAGTAAAAGTTGAACAAGAAGCACTCGACCAACAAGTGCTAGACCAATATCCAACTCTTGAAGTAGAAGATATAAAAGCCTTAGTGGTTGAAGATAAATGGCACGCTACCTTGCATAGCAACATCACCGCTGAAATTGAACGAGTGACACAGCAACTGGCTAACCGATTGAAAACACTGGAAGAGCGTTATGCTGAGCCATTACCTGTTTTGACTAAAACTGTTAGCGAGCTTGCCAATAAAGTTGATGAGCACTTAAAAGTGATGGGTTTGTCTTGGCAGTCAGTAAAGGGTTAAGGGGATAATGATGGAACAGCAAGTAATACCTAATGGGTATAAAAGAACTGAACTTGGTGTGATTCCTAGTCAATGGGATATTATTGCTTTAGGGGATATTTCTGTAATTTCAAGATTAGCTGGCGCAGAATATACATCATTTTGGGAGGAAGTTCCTAATGGGGAAATAATTGCATTAAGAGGTTTTAATATTGGGAAGAATGAAATCATTCCCAAAAAACTAACAAGAATTAGTAATTCACTTTCTCTGAAATTGAAAAGGTCACGACTTACCAAAGGAGACATCATATATCCATGTGTTGGTTCAGTTGGTAACGCTACAGTTATAGATGAAGATAATAAATATCATATCCAGCAAAATATAGCTCGAATAACTCCGTTAAATAGCAAGGTATTTCCTTATTACTTATCACATTATTTAATGAGCTTCTTTGGTCTAAGTGAAATTGATAGGTTTGTTGCAACAACGAGTCAACCAAGTGTTTTAGTAAGTAGCTTAAGGCAATATAGAATTATATTGCCTTCGATTGAAGAACAAACAGCCATTGCCAATGCCTTATCTGATGTGGATGCCTTAATTGCTTCAATTGAAAAAGTGATTGCCAAAAAACAAGCGATTAAAACAGCTTCCATGCAGCAACTGCTTACAGGTAAAAAACGCCTACCACCGTTTGATCGTTTTCAAACTAATGAGCAAGATGGCATACGCAAAGGCCAACCCAAAGGCACCAAACAAACCGAACTTGGGGAAATCCCTGAAGATTGGGACTTTGATAATATAGATAATGTTCTTTCAATTACAACTGGTGGTCGAAATACACAGGATAAAATTGCTGATGGTAAATACCCATTTTATGTAAGGTCACAAACTATTGAGCGAATTCATACTTATTCATTCGATGGAGAAGGAGTCTTAACTGCTGGAGATGGTGTAGGTACGGGTAAAATATTTCATTATATAAATGGTAAATGTGATATTCATCAACGTGTCTACTTGATGCACAAATTTTCCAAGCGATTACATGGTTATTATTTCTATATTTATTTTAAAAATAATTTCTATGACAAAGTAATGTCTATGACTGCTAAGTCATCAGTAGATTCAGTTCGAAGGGAGATGATTGCAGATATGCCAATTGTTTTACCATCAATAGAAGAACAAAAGTTAATATCTTCTGTTCTATCTGATATGGAAAGTGAGCTTGATACTCTTGAAGAACGCCTAGCCAAAACCCAGCAAATCAAACAAGGCATGATGCAAGAGTTGTTAACAGGGAAAACAAGACTAATTTAAGGGAATATTATGATCTGCGAGCAATGCGTAAACTTTGACTCACTCAAGGAGTTAATAACTAAAGACGGAAAAAATGATGATTGCAATTACTGCTATGCAAAAACTACATGTTTAGATGAAAAAATAGTTTTTTCATATATTCAATCTAGGTTAGATGAGGTTTTAACCTCAACAGAATATTTGTCTGCATATGAGCATGCTATGGTCTATGAAGGTGGATCTGATGAACCTCATATTTTCCCTATTTGGGCGTTTTTAAGTGATTGTACTGAAATAGCACGAGAAGAAGTTGTTCAAAGTTTATTAGATTATTTACCTAATGAGTATCACGTTGATGCAAAAGGAAATGATGAACATTTCGTATTTGATGATGGTACATTAGAGCACAATGACTATGCAGAGAAGTGGCAAGAATTTGTTGAAGATATCCATCATGATCGTCGATTTTTCAATAAAAATGCTAAGGAATTTTTAGATTCTTTATTTACCACTATTAACAATGGGGTAGATCTTGATGTAAATGCTATTACTGAATTACCTAGTTCAGCTCCACTTTATAGAGCCAGAATAGCAAACGGTAGATCTAATATTAAGAAAATATCTGAGAACCCTTGCTCGGAGTTAGGGCCTGTACCTAAAAAATTAGCAGGTAATCAACGAATGACTCCCGCAGGTATTTCAGCTATCTATTGCTCTTTAGATAGAAATACTTGTTTATGTGAGCTTCGTACCATTGTAGGTGATATCGCTATTTCTGGTGCTTTCCAATCGATTAACGGTTTAAAACTTATCGATTTAAAAAAACTATCGGAAGCCTGTAAAGTCAACCTACTTAAACTAGACCCTCTTCATGAGGGATATAGAAACATAAGCCATGCTTATGAGTTCTTAAAAGACATTACCTACAAATTATCTAGACCGCTTGGCAGACAAGATGAATTGGGATATCTATCAACACAGGTATTTTTTGAGTACTTGAGAGTAAAATACAGTGACAATGTTGATGGCGTTATTTTCGAGTCAATTCAAAACGATGGCAAGGGTATTAATTTAGCTTTATTTCCTGAATCTTCTAGCGTTAGCAAAACTAAAGAAATACTTGAAAAAGAGGCAATTCCCCAAGCATCTGATCTAGAAGATTCTAACGCCAAGCTTTATTTTGTAAATGGCTCCATTATCTATCATAGAATTGATGCCGTTGAAGTTAAAAGTAAAGATAGTGATTGGTCAGAGCCATTTGTTGTTGATGAATTAACAAGAAGGCGCTTTTATGCGTTTTAGTTTGATATAGCAATATAATTTATATTAACCCTAGCGGAGAAGAAATGAGCTACAGCAGTTTATCTATAAAAAAAGCAATTGCAGACATTGATCACAACAAAATGTACTTGCCTGCTTTACAGAGAAAATTTGTGTGGGGAAAAGGACAAATTGAACTGCTCTTTGACTCATTAATGCGAAATTATCCTATTGGTACTTTTTTATTTTGGAAGTTACATAAGAGCATTGCAAAGCACTATGTATTTTATGACTTTCTAAAAGAATACGATCAAAGAACTCCCTACAATAGAAGAAAAACAGGCGCATTTACTCACGAAGAGATCATTGGAGTGTTAGATGGCCAGCAACGATTGAGTTCTTTATATATTGGCTTTATGGGGACTCATACCACCAAAGACCGCTGGAAAAGGCATGATAATGACAGTGCCTTTAAAGCTAAGAGTTTGTATCTGAACTTACTCTCGTTACCTTACAGTATAGAAGAGAAAAAAGTTGTACTGAATGAGCAGGAAAATTTTGAGTTTAAATTTTTAACTGAATCAGAAGCGAAAAATACCTTTAGGACAAGAAAAGTTGCTATTGATGATTCTGATGAAGTAATGGATGAGTTGGAATATTTGTGCTGGTTTAAAGTAGGTGACGCTTTAGAGTGGGATGAGGATTTTGATAGTGATGAAACCTTCGATTCAATTATAAATGCCTGTGTTGATACTAAGCAGCTTGAAAAAATCACTTTAAATAAGAAATTAGTTAAAAAAGGATTAAACACATTCCACCAAAGGATCTTTGATACCAAGTTGTTGAGCTATTTTGAAATTGCCAAAGATGATTTAGAGGATATTTTAAAGATTTTCATTCGTGTAAATAGTGGAGGCACCGTACTAAATAAGACAGATTTACTGTTCTCAACGATTGTAGCGACTTGGGATGATGGCCGAGAGAAAATAGAAGCGACTCAAAAGCTCATTAATGCCAAAGGAGATAAGTTTAATTTTGGTACTGAGTTTTTAATGCGGTGTTGTTTGGTTCTAATTGATGCACCAGTGGCTTATAAGGTAAATTCATTTAAAAGTGACAATGTATTAAAGGTACAGAATGAGTGGGAAAGCATTGCTAAGGCTATTAGTAAGTGCGTTGATTTATTAGTGCAATTCGGATTCAATTCAACATTATTAACTTCACACAATGCCGTTATTTTAATTGCTTATTACATTTATAAAGGCGGTGATTTAAGTAAAAAATCAGTAGAGAATATTCGTAAATACTTAGTGCATGCCTTGTTGAATAGAGTATATAACACTTCACAAGAGTCACTTATTTCAGCTTTCAGAAATGGTGTGAGGGAATCTAATGCATCAGATGAAAAGAGTAAGTATTACGTACTTAAAATGCAGAATTTTGATTTTGATGAGCTATTAAAAATTAAATTACCAAGTAGAAAGTCACTTGCTATTGCAGAGAGTGACCTTGGTGATTTGTTAATGAGTAAAAAAGGAAGTATCACATTCTTTTTGTTGTCGTTACTTTATCCTCAATTTCGTTTTCAAGATCAGGCTTTCGATCAGGATCATATTCATCCAGCAGCAGGATTTAAAAAAGATAACTTATTAAGTATAGGTATTCCTGAAGAGCAGCATCAACACTGGCTAGATTACCGCGATACTGTGCCAAATTTGCAGCTGTTGAATGATAGATGGAATAAAAGCAAAAATGCAACACCGCTGAAACTATGGATGGAAAGTCTAGATGAATCAGTTCAACGAACACTGAGAGTGGATAATTATTTCCCCGAAGACGTAAGCCTTGAGTTTATTAATTTCATGGAGTTTTACGAAAAGCGGAAGAAGATTCTGCTAAACCAGTTATACCAAGTGTTAGAAATAAATAAAACGGCCAGCTTACTACCAGATGAAACCTCTGATAGTGAATTTTATGATGAGCCAGAAGAATAAAAAATTAAAGGAATAATGATGAGTAATGTAGGCCAACGTGAACGAGTTACCCAAGAAAGAGTGGTTGAGTTTTTTCAAAATGAACTTAACTACGAATATTTAGGTGATTGGCATGATCGGAAAAATAACCGTAACGTTGAACCTGAGTTGTTAACCAAGTGGTTAAAACGCCAAGGTGTTAGTGATGGCTTAATTGGCCGAGCATTGCGTAAGTTTGATATGGCGGCTGGCTTAGGTGAAGGCAAGAAGCTCTTTGATGCGAATAAAGAAGTGTACCGTATGTTGCGCTATGGCATTAAAGATAAAGAAGGCGCTGGTCAGCAAAATGAGACTATTTGGCTAATTGACTGGGGAAATCCAGAAAATAATGATTTTGCCATTGCTGAAGAAGTATCAATTGAAGGTGAAAATAAGAAACGCCCCGACATTGTTCTTTATGTAAATGGTATTGCGGTAGGCGTTATTGAACTGAAACGTTCAAGTGTATCCATTGGCGAAGGTATACGCCAAAATCTCGATAATCAGAAGAAAGACTTTATTCGAAACTTCTTTACTACAATGCAGTTGGTTATGGCGGGAAATGATACCCAAGGTCTGCGTTATGGAACAATTGGTACACCTGAGAAATATTACCTTGAGTGGAAAGAAGAGGACCCTTCATATAACCCTGCAACAGATCCTGTTTCTGAAAAATTCATTTTATTAGATGAATCTGAAAAAGCAGATAACCTTTTAGATTTTCATCTACTTAATTTTTGTAATAAAAAACGACTTTTAGACACCATTCATAATTTTATTGTGTTTGATGCTGGCGTTAAAAAGACTTGTCGGCAAAATCAGTATTTTGGTATTCAGGCAGCCAAAAAGCATATTGCTAAACGTGAAGGTGGAATTATTTGGCACACACAAGGCTCAGGTAAAAGCTTAACTATGGTTTGGCTTGCGAAGTGGATACGTGAAAATGTAAAGGATGCCCGTGTACTGATAGTTACTGATAGAACTGAGCTTGATGAGCAAATAGAAAAAGTATTTAAAGGCGTTGATGAAGACATTTATCGAGCTGATTCTGGAGCTGATTTAATTGCCACACTTAATGAGGCCAACCCTTGGTTAGTGTGTTCTTTAGTTCATAAGTTTGGCCGACGAAGCGATAAAGAAGATGATGTAGCTACTGAAGAATATATTAAAGAGCTTAAAAATAGTTTGCCCGATGATTTTAAGGCAAAAGGTGATTTATTTGTTTTTGTTGATGAGTGTCACCGAACTCAATCAGGCAAGTTACATGATGCAATGCAGGCTATTCTGCCTGAGGCCATGTTCGTTGGTTTTACAGGGACACCACTACTTAAAAAAGATAAAAGAAAATCGATAGAAGTTTTTGGCTCATATATTCATACCTATAAATTTAACGAAGCAGTCAGTGATGGCGTAGTACTTGATTTACGTTATGAAGCGCGTGATATAGATCAGCATTTAACTTCGCAGAAGAAAGTCGATGAATGGTTTGAAGCAAAAACAAGTGGCCTCACAACCCCTGCGAAAATGCAACTTAAGAAAAAATGGGGCACGTTACAAAAAGTATTATCGAGTCGTTCACGTCTTGAGAAAATTGTTAACGATATTCTAATGGATATGGAAATTAAAGCACCCCTTAAAAATGGTCGTGGTAATGCCATGTTGGTTTGCTCAAGCGTTCACCAAGCTTGTATTGTTTATGAGTACTTTTCTAAAACAGAATTTAAAGACAAATGCGCTATTGTAACTAGTTATAAGCCTTCAGCGAGTGACATTAAAGGTGAAGAAACTGGCGAAGGCTTAACTGAAAAACTCGAAAAGTATGAAATATACCGCAAGATGCTGGCTGACTACTTTGATAAATCGCAGGATGAAGCGAGTAAGCTTGTTGAAACTTTTGAAAAAGAAGTAAAACAACGCTTTATTGATGAACCAGGTCAGATGCGATTGCTAATAGTGGTAGATAAACTATTAACAGGCTTTGATGCACCATCAGCAACTTATCTTTATATTGATAAAACAATGGCTGATCACAACTTATTCCAAGCGATTTGTCGGGTAAATAGGTTAGATGGTGATGATAAACAATATGGCTATATTATCGATTATAAAGATTTGTTTACCTCACTTGATAAAACCGTTGGGGATTACACTGCTGGCGCATTAGACGGCTATGATGAAGATGATATAGCTGGTTTGTTAACAGATCGCTTGGTATTAGCGAAAGAGAATTTAGATACTTCGCTAGAGGCTGTAAAGGCGCTTTGTGAGCCAGTAATGAAGCCTAAAGATACTCAAGATTATATTAAGTATTTTTGTGGTGATACCACTAAACCAGATGATTTAACTGAACGTGAATCACTTCGGGTCACTTTGTATAAATCCGTTAGTAAATTAATTAGAGATTATGCTGACATTGCTAATGAAATGATTGATGCAGGTTATGACTCTGCTCAAGTTGTGCAAATAAAGAAAGATGTAGCCCATTTTGAAAAAATGCGTGATGAAGTAAAGCTTGCCAGTGGTGATTACGTCGATATGAAACGTTATGAGCCAGCAATGCGCCAATTGCTTGATATGTACATTAAAGCGGATGAGAGCGAAACGTTGATCGACTTTGATGATAAAGGTTTGATTGAGCTGATTGTAGAAAAAGGTGAAGGTGCTCTTGATGGTTTACCAAAAGATATTAAGAAAAGTGAAGCTTCTATGGCAGAAACCATAGAGAACAATATGCGTAAAACGATTGTTGATGAAAATCCCGTTAACCCTAAATACTATGATCAAATGTCGACATTGTTAGAAGCTCTCATTGAAGAGAGAAGGCAACAGGCAATCACTTATCAAGAGTACTTAGAAAAGATAAAAGCGTTAGCTGGTAAAGTTGTTAACCCTAACGGTAAAGAAGCTGATGTACCTGATTCTATTGATACACAGGCTAAGAAAGCACTTTATGACAACTTGAATAAGAATGAAGTGCTAGCTAATAAACTTGATACGGCTATTCGCTATACCAAGAAAGCTGATTGGGTTGGTGACCGAATGAAGGAAAAAGAAGTGGCTCGTGCTATTCATCAAGAATCTGCGGGTTATGAGGTTTGTGTCGAAACCGTTTTAGAAATAGCTAAACGCCAAAAAGAGTATCAATAGTTAATGAGTGAAAAGAATGAAAATGATGAGATTCACTCAATTTTAATTATTGGTGGCTTGAATGTTGATGTTATTCGAAAAGACATTAAAAACCTCCATATAAGTGTTATGCCACCTAATGGCAGAGTTAGGGTGGCAATACCAAAACATGTTAATGATGATAGAGTAAGAAGCGCAGTTGTTACTAAACTCGCTTGGATCAAAAAACAACAGAATGATTTTGAAAAACAACCGCGCCAAAGTGAACGTGAAATGGTGTCAGGTGAAAGCCATTATTTTTTTGGTAGACGCTATCGGTTAGAGGTGGTTGAAGGTAAGGCTAATATTTCAATTAAAGGAAATAGTACACTGCAACTAACAGCGCCTAAAAACCTAACTAAAGAAAAACGCTTAAAACTGCTCGATGAATGGTATAGAGAGCAGATAAAAGAAAAGTTACCTGAATTGATAACCAAGTGGCAAGCTGTTGTTGGTGCTGAGGCTTTGCATTGCGGTATTCGTAAAATGAAAACCAAATGGGGAAGCTGTAACACTGGTGATAAACGAATTTGGTTAAATCTAGAACTCGCTAAGAAGCCTCCTGAATGTTTAGAATATATTTTAGTGCATGAGTTAGTTCATTTACTTGAAAGACACCATAATCGTCGTTTTAAAGCCTTTATGGATGAGTTTATGCCAAATTGGAGTTTGCATCGCGATACTTTGAATTCATCGCCGTTGGCAAATGAGAATTGGGTTTATTAACTAAGACTTAAATTACGATAATTAAAGTATCTATTAATACATTATTGTGCGTCATATGAAAAATAAGGAAATTAATTAAAGAATGACATTTATTCGAAACATATCTACTACTTATAAAACAATTTCAGTTGAAATAGACCCTCTTTTATTACCTGAATTAGATACAGACGATAAAGAAACGACAACTAGGGATATCACATTTAGTCTTTACAAACTTATTTATCATATTGGTTCAATTCAAACTAGACGGTTTGCTCCTTCTAATCGCCTTAAGTTTCTAGATAAATCTGATTTGATCGAAAAAATTTATTCGAATATTGATGAATTTAGAGTAAGAATTAATGACATTAGAACTATTAATGGCTCTGAAACTTTAACAGCTATTTCGGAAGATTTTGGTGTTGGGATCTCGGTTGTGGTTGCAGAAAAACTCTTTAATATAAAGCGCTCTACAATACAAAAAATTTATGGAACAGGAAGAAGGCCTGATTGGAAATGTCAAACACGTAATAATAGAGTTCTAGTTGTAGAAGCGAAAGGCTCGATCAGTATGCAAACTTCACGGCAACAAGAAGTAGATGCATTAGTTCAAAAAACAAAAGAATCAGGAGATGTTAAGGTTGCTTCTCTAACAGTCCTAAATGAAAATTCGGCTAGTACTAACCGATTTCTTGATCCCCCAATTGAAAATAGTGATATATCACCAATGATGGAAAACCATATTTTAAGGGCTGGTCATTATGCATCAGTATTTAGTTTTCTCGGCAACAGCAAACTAAGTAAATATTATTCACAAATGAGAAAAAGGCTTGAGGGAAGCATAAGTCCTTATGAGCAAGAAGAAAAAGACGATACTTTTAGAGAGTTAAGAACAAATGATCCAACTATTTATTTTGAAAACAAAGCATTTGTTGGTTCTTTTTATGAAGTTGAAAATGGAAAAAATATATTCGTAGGTGTTGATAGAGAGTTGTTATCTTATTCAGGGTTCATAGAGTTCAATGATTACGATAATGATACGGATACATTTTTTGAAGGAAATCAATATCTTCTGTTCAAAGATGGTGTTTTGATAGTTGAAATTGAAAGAATTGAAATGTTTTCAGACATTGTTAGAGTCGATAAAATTAAAAACTATCAAAATAAAATAACTGTAAGTGATATAGATGAAATGAATGGAATTTCATTTTCTAAATACTTTGTCTACTTACTTGAAAGGAATGGCTTTACTAATATTCAAGAAGATTTAGCGATTGAAAACTTAAGAATAGATATTGCGGCCAATTTTAATAGCACTACATATTATTTTGAACTCAAAATATATAAAAATAAAAAAATAAGTAGGAATGTTATTGATCAGATTGACGCTTACAGAAGAAAAAGTCCAAATAAAAATTTTATCTTAGTAACCAACGTACTAGTGAATAGAGAAATTGTAGATGATATCAATTTTACTATAATTGATAGGGATTCGTTAAAGAAAATAGCAAAAAACTACAGAAATTTGATTGACCTATTAACTGTTAATAGTGATTAAGTATCAATAATGCAAGAGTTTGTTGTAGAGAAATAGTTAGGTTTAATAACTTTAGAAAACCAGTGGTTCTAAGCTCTAAAATCACTGGTTTTTCGTGACAATGAATGTGTTTTTAGATATATTATCAATGTGTTATACAGCTTCATTAGCTCATTTGGATAGAGCGATCCCCTCCTAAGGGATAGGTAGCAGGTTCGACTCCTGCATGGAGCGCCAATTAATATTATTGCATCGATAGCCACATATTTAGCTCAGGATCATCGAGTAACCCCGCATCCTTTTGAGTTTTAATTAATGTGACGAATTTATCCCAGTCAGATTTAAGCATGTAATTATCTTCCAATTTAGTTTTTCCATTTTTGAACATTAAAAATAAATTTGAAATTGACTTTGGTAACAAATCAAACTCAGCATAAACAGAATCAATATTTTTATTTTGCTGAACTGCACTTACTTCTTCGTTATTATTGTTAAAAACCTTATTCATTGCCTCTGACTTTCTCTCTTCGTCTACATCGTTGTAATGTAAGTTAGCAATTTCTAGACTATCTCCCAGAACCTCAGCAGCAACATCAATACCACCTTGTTTGGCTACGTGAGTACCAAAGGTTGCTCTCAACGAGTACATCCGGCCATTTTCAGGCAGTTTAAAAAATGCCTTAACTAACTTCCAAAGCTCCCTATACGCATGGTCAGAAGTATGGTGATCCATAACTTTATCAGATGGAAACATGTGACCTTTTCCATTGCGGGGAATTCTGCCCAAGTGATTTCTAATTTCTTCTTTTACTCTTTTATGTTTAATTTCAACAGAACGAGCACCCGCTTCTTTAGTTTTGGATATTTCAGCAGGGATCTTCATAATTAGTCTGTCATCATGATCACTAAAGTTATCTATAAAATTCTTGTAAACCTCAGAATTTCTTGCGCCTGTAACTGCCATTATCGCAATTATCAACTTTCCATATTTAGGACTGGGTGTGTCTTCATCAAATAAAAATGTCATTAAATTGTCATAACTTAATTTATATGTCTGAACTGAGCCTCGCTTAACTGTTTTTTTGGGGAACAATGAAGCAAAGTTCTTAATTTTGTTGCTATGTATGTATCCAAGTTTTTCACAAATGTTAAACATGGCATTAATTTCACCAAAATATTTACGCATTGTGCCAACTTCAACTTGCTTTTCTTTGAAACCATCAGGGTTTTTTAGTCTTTCGTTTTGATTGTATTCTGTATATCTGTTTTCCCAGTGCTTTTTAAATTCAGAAGGCCATTCTTTTGATACTTCTTGTAGCTCTTTATCTAGCCATGGTTCAAATTGACTCAAAATGGATGTGATTGTATTTTTTTCAACTGGCGATATTTTATTTCTTAGGGTTGGTGTTGTGAGTCTATCTTGCTCATATTTCCCTGACTCAAGATATTCCCTGATAGTTAAATCACCATCTTCGCGAGCTATTTTTACTTTGAACTGATGGTTTTGGACAACCTCCCTAAACCTTTTTTTGGCAGTAAAAAGGTTAGCTTCATTTGCCTTATAGTGGTTACTGTCTTTAGTTATCCAAGAGCCGATGGATTTACCATTCCCCCTTTTTTCATTACCTCGCTTTGCTATTGAAGGGTAAAATGTTTTGGTGTTTTTTCCTATTCTTAGTATTAGTCGACCGCCATCATTTTCAGCTTTAAATGTAGTATCAACTATGTCGATCGGACCGTCTGC
>ENA-ORXI01001142-ORXI01001142.1-sediment-metagenome-genome-assembly--contig:-NODE-1142-length-21086-cov-6.270694_pt1 | contig 21086 bp, 20 predicted proteins | sample MGYA00237861_ERZ511468 | MGnify/ENA primary metagenome ERZ511468 (study PRJEB26299, sample SAMN06266213) | sediment metagenome | isolation source: Hudson Canyon methane seep mesocosm | place...
TGACAATTTGATCAATACTATTCAATAAAAAAGTTGATTTTTTGTATTGTCTTGAACCAGCCAAAGCGCCTAATAACTGGGAAAATAACCCACCTGATAAGCGCGATGTAAAAATAACAGGGCACTTTTGTGATGCAAGTGATTGCGCACCCAACTTTTGTTGTGCTAATAACATAAATGCACGTCTATTATTAATTTCCGTAAGGGGATCTAACATGGCCATATCCCGAATTTGGCAAAATTGATCTATCATCACCAAATCATCAGCCTCTGCTAGAGAGCTAAACTGTTGAACATGATCATAATACAGCCAATCGAGACTTTCTGATTTTCCCGTAAATGCAAGGTAAGCACTGAACAAACTAATCATCAGCGCCAATAAAATAAGCGATAAGCCCTGATGACTAGTAATCGTTTTCTGTCTCATAGTTTATATAAGCATAAGAAGAAAGAACCCAATCGGAATAAAAACAGGCCAATACTCTTTCTCCTCGACGTCCTCAACAACTTTTTTCATCGGCTCCCAAGCTAGAGTCTGACTTGAGTCTGACTGCATCCCATGGGCTCCAAGAGCCTGCACCCGAATAAATAATGCCGATGAATCTGCTAATTATTATATTGATAGAGCTAATGTAAAATTTTCAACAGAAGATGTAGATGTCTATTTAGGAAGATTAGCAGTTAGTTTTGGGAAACCTCATTTTTGGAATTTGTTTGATTATTATGGTTCTTCATATCTTAATCAAGAATATAAAGCGGGTATTGATGCTCTGAAGATAGACAAAGCAATTGGCAGTTTTAGTGGCATTAATGGCAGCAGGTTTTTGCATGCTTGAATGTGGTTTGGTAACTACAAAAAGTGTATCAACTATTGCAGCTAAAAATGTTGGAAAATTTGCAATTTGTTCAATAGTTTTTACAACTGGTTTTTCATACTGGATAATATCATATTTTGTAAAACCATTATAACTGATCATTGCAGCCAATTCTTTTCCGTACAAGGCACCTTTTTCAGAATAACGGTCAAGTTTTTTCACTAATAGATATGGATTTTGATTTTCATAATTTAATTTTTTGAAGGCTTTAAAAGCACTGCTTCTTGACATGGTTAAATAATAATCTTCTATTGATTCTTTTGCACTGTCATATTTTTTTAACCAAATGGTTTTAGTTCCTCTGGTTTGTCCTGCTGCAATTCGTTTGTCTTTTTTATTAAACGACCATACTCCAAAAATATTGTAAGCATCTTTATAAAAACGTGATGTTCCCCAAGCACTCTCCATTGCACCTTGTGCTAAAGCAATTGATTTTGGATGGGGTTTTAAAGCAAATAATAACTCTTCGTTAGTTTTAACTTTATACTTTTTTTTCAATTGTATTATTCGTTCGTTTTTTGAATTATTTGTACTGTTATTTTCAATTAAGATTTTTACTTCACGGTATTGTAATTGAAGTTCTTCATAAACTTCGTTTAAAGGTTTTACCATCAACGTATAAAAATCTTTTTTCTTTTGAGTAACTGTTTTAGTTTTTTTCACTTCTTTTTGAATAATCTTTTTTTCAGGCGGTACAAATTGTTCTTCTTTATTTATTTTATAAAAATAATAAACAATAAAACATAGTGTAAATAGTACTACTAATAATAATCTTTGCATATATTTCTCCAAATTTTGTGCTGTATAATAGCAAAAAATGAAAAATAATAAAAGTTTTATGAGTTTTGTCACTTCCAAAAGGAAGTGACGTTACGATAAGATATTAAAATCCAGAGATTTGAATGTAATAAGAGATGATTGAAATCAAAGGTTCAATCATGAATATAGATATAGTTGCCACTATGGCACAAGCCCCAACAACTACTTTAATTATTGGTGTTGCATTGGCCATATGTTTAATACCTTCATGTTCATTGTCTTTTAAGAACATATAAACAATTGGTCTTAGATAATAAAATGCAGAAATTGCAGCATTAAGTGCCATAATTATTGCTAATACAATATAACCAGCATTAACAGCGGCTCCTAACAGATACATCTTACCCCAAAACATTGCAAAAGGAGGAATACCCGCGAGAGAGAGCAAAAATAGTCCCATAATACAAGCAGTTATAGGTGAAGTTTTAATCAATCCTGCGTATTTCTCTAAATCATGATCGGAGTTAAAGGTATGGTAATCTTTATTTCTGTTCATCCATAACATTGCCAATCCACCAAGATTGGTTATAAAAAACAAAATCCAATATAAAAACAGACCTGTGGTAGCTTGTGTGGTACCTATTAAAATGGCACCCATTGCAAATCCCGAATTTGAGATTGAAGAATACGCTAACATTCTTTTGATATCTGTTTGAAGAAGAGCAATAACATTTGGAATGGTCATGGTTAAAACCACTGTACCATAAAGAATTGCTGTAACCCAAGCATTATCAGAAGCGACAAAAATTTCAAAGAATCTGATTGCAACTACAAAACCTGCCAATTTTGGAACAATTGACATAAATCCTGCTAATGCTGCTGTTGAACCTTCATAAACATCTGGAACCCAAGAGTGAAAAGGAACTAAAGATAATTTAAATCCTAATGCACCAATCATAAATGTCACACCTAACAATACAAGTCCATAGTTATTAAATTCTGAAGATACAAGTATTTCAGAAACTTTTCCAAGCTCAACCGTACCTGTAATTGCATAAAAGATCATTGCACCAAATGCAAAGAATCCCGTTGCTAAGGCACCCATAGTAAAGTACTTGATAGCTGCTTCTATTGTTTTCATTCTGTTATGCATAGCAACCATTGTATAAATGGCCATAGATGAAGTCTCAAGACCTACAAAAATCATAATTAAACTATCAGAACTTACCATGAACTGGAAACCAGCCACTGCAAATAAATACAGGGCAAAATATTCTGGATATCTGTACTCTTGAAGTTTTTGTTTACTAAATGCTAATAAAACAAATGCAACAGAAAGTACCAATACAGTCACTTGAGCTAAAACAGAAATTCCATCAACCATCATGATATCAAAGAAACCTCGAACTGCACCGTTATAACCAAATACCATTCCTAAATCAACCAATAAAAACAGAACTGTTAAAATAATGTATAAAGATTTATCTAAACTTTTGTTTGCTAAATCAATACATAAAATTGCTAATGCTCCAACAATAGCTACTAACATAGGAGCAAGTGTTTGTATATTTAGACTCGCAAAGTCTACTTCTATTGCAGGTATCATTTTTTCACCTCCCCAATACTATTTAACTCTAAGATTCGGGCCTTAGTCGTTGGAGATACTGCTTTTGTATGCATTACCTCAATTAAATTTGTAACTGATTTGTCGATAGGTCCTAAAATCATTTTTGGATAAACTCCAAGTAATACAACAAGCCCTACAAGAGGAATAAGTGCTACAAGCTCTCTTCCTTTTACATCTTCAAGGTTTTTGTTCTCTGGATTATTACACGGTCCAAAAAATGATTTTTTATACATTACTAACATATAAACTGCACCAAAGATAATTGTAAGTCCAGCAATGATAGTTAAGATTGGTGATACTTTAAAGAATCCAAGCAGACTTAAAAACTCTCCAACAAAACCAATAGTCAAAGGAAGTCCAACTGAAGCCATTAACATGATTCCAAAAATCGTTGCATATTTAGGCATTACTAAAGCTAAACCACCAAAATCCTTTATCATCTTCGTATGTCGCCTGTCATATATCACACCAACAAGCATGAACAGTGCACCTGAAACAATACCATGTGAAAGCATTAAGAAAATTGATCCACCAATACCTTCAACGTTTAAGGCAAATGTTCCAAGTATAATGACACCCATATGTGATACAGATGAGTATGCAATAACTTGTTTCATGTCTTCTTGGGCGTATGCCACCATGGCGGTATAAACAATTGCAATCAGTGCTAAAGTAGCCATTGGGTAGGTAAAATAAACACTTGCATCTGGGAAAAGAGGCAATGAGAATCGAATAAATCCGTATGTACCCATTTTAAGCAGAACAGCTGCTAGTATAACCGAACCAATCGTAGGTGCTTGACCATGCGCATATGGAAGCCACGTATGAAATGGAAACATTGGTACTTTGATTGCAAAACCAAAGAAAAATGCAGCAAATAACCAAAGTTGCATATCAAAAGGAAGTTGTAACATATACCAGTCTTGTAAGTTAAAACTCCAAGTTCCTGTTGTTTGAAAATATACGTAACCTAAATATAACATACCAACAAGCATAATTAAAGAACCTGTAAATGTATATAAGAAAAATTTGATTGTAGAGTAAATTCTAAGTTTTCCACCCCATGCTCCAACAATATAGAACATTGGTACCAGTGATAATTCCCAGAATGTATAAAATACAACTGCATCTAATACTAAGAAAACAGCTATCATAGTCATCTCTAAATAAAGCACCGTAATCATAAGATGTTTTAAATCTCTTTTTTCAGTAAGTCCAATAAAACTGATCATTGTCATTAATGTTGTCATTATTACTAAAAACAGAGATATACCATCAACTCCTACGCTGTACGAAATTCCATATGAAGCAATCAAAGGTAAAAATTCTGTAAATTGCATTCCAGGATTGTTACCATCAAAGCTGTACCATAATACTAAACTCAAAACAAATTCAATAGCCGTTACAGTTATAGCATATGCTCTAATAGAATCTTTATGAACAACAAAACCAATTGTTGCTGCTAATGCTGGAAAAAATATTAATATCGATAAAATGTGTTCCATTTATACTCCCCTTACTTCGCGAAACCGTAAATGGCACTCAGCACTACAAAAAATGCCAGACCAATTACCATAGTTAATAATGATTTTGATAAGTTGGCATTTTGTGCCACTTTACTTTTTTCACCTGTGTTGTAAACAGTTTTCGCAATACCATCTACAATGTTATCAACAACATGTATATCAATTTTCCATGCAAGTTTTGACATTGCTAAATATGGTTTAAGAAGTACATTATCAATAATGTGTGGCATATAGAACTGATTGGCTAATAGTTTATAAATAAACGTATTTTCCATTTTACCACTGAAATATGTTCCATATTTTTTATGCCATAAATAAGCAAATGCAATACCACTTGAAGCAATTAACAATGTAATTACAATAAGAATATTTGCCGTTGAATGACTTAAATGAATTTCCAATTCTGGAAGTTTTTTTGTAATCATTTCAACAAAAGTTCCTTTTGAAAGAAAACCACCAACAATTGCTAACACTGCTAATGGAATCATTGATGCGATTACATATGAGTGTGTTTCATGTGGGTGATATCCAAACTTCTTGAAGTTCTCTTCTCCATGGAATACGTACATAACCAATCTGAATGAATAAAATGCTGTTAAACCAGCAGTGATATATAAAATTCCCCATAAAATATAGGTATGTGAACCAAAGGCAACTTCTAAGATAATATCTTTTGAAAAGTAACCAGACAGTGGCATGATACCAGCAAGTGAGAATGAAGCAATTGTCATAATAATAGAAGTAGGTTTCATGTATTTATGAAGTCCACCCATATTTTTAATATTGATTTCATTTTCAGTAGCATGCATTACATTTCCAGCTCCTAAGAACAGAACTGATTTGAAAAATGCGTGCATTGCAAGGTGGAACAGCGCAACCCAATATGCACCAAGACCAGCAGCCACAAACATATATCCCAGTTGAGACAGTGTTGAGAATGCAATGATCTTTTTGATATTAGTAGCAACAAGAGCCATAAATGCGGCACCCATAGCAACAGCAGCTCCTAAACAAGCAATAAAGTATCCAACCTCAGGAACAATTGTAAAAATTTCATTTGCTCGAATCACTAAATAAACACCAGCTGTTACCATTGTTGCTGCGTGAATCAGTGCTGAAACAGGTGTTGGACCTTCCATTGCATTTGCTAACCATTGGTTAAATGGAAATTGTGCTGATTTACCCATAGCTCCAATAAATAAGAAAACTGCAATTGCAACTATTAAACCACGTGATAGTGTTCCAATCTCTGCAAATACTTGATCATATTGAAGTGTTCCTAGATTCCAGTAAATTAAAAATATTCCAACTAACATTCCAAGGTCAGCAACTCTGTTTGTGATAAATGCTTCATTTGCAGCATAACCTGGAGAGATTGATGAATAAGGAGATAGAGTTGAAAAAGGTGATTTTTTAATATCTTTAACTTTTGGCATATCTTCTTTGTGATACCAAAAACCAATAAGAAGCCATGAACATAATCCAACGCCTTCCCAACCAATAAATAGTCCAGCAAAGTTATCACTCATAACTAATATCATCATAGAAAATACAAATGCTGAAAGGTATGAGAAGTATCTGTTAAAACTTTTATCATGATCCATATATCCAATAGAGTGGATATGTACCATAGTTGATACTAGTGTAACAACCACCATCATAGTAACACTTACTTGATCAGCCACAAATCCAAATGGAATACTTAAGTTTCCAATACTAATCCAATCCATCATCATAACATGTACAATTTCTTCAGTTGTAATAATATGGTAAAGTAATATAAATGAGGCAATCATTGAAACACCAAGCATAGCTGATGTAAAAATACCTGTAAAAAGTGTTCTAGGTCTCATTGCAAATAGTGCTGCAACCAATGAACCAACTAATGGAGCAAATAGTGCTATATATAAATATTTTTCCATTATTAGCCTTTCATACTTTGAATTGAGTCAAGATTAATGTTATTCTTTCTTTTATATAGAAGAATTAATAATCCAAGACCAACTGCAACTTCAGAAGCAGCAACTGCAACAATAAAGAATGCAAACATTTGACCTGTTAAATCGCCATGGAATTTTGATATTGCTACCAATCCAATATTGACTGCATTTAACATAATTTCTGTTGCAAAAAACAGCATAAGTAAATTTTTTCTTCTTATAACACCCAATAATCCAATAGAAAATAAGATTGTAGAAAGTATTAAATATTCATTTAAACTCATTTGTTATCCTTTGGAGTTTCTAAACCCGCTTCGTACTCTTGGATTTCAGCTTCACTCATTTCAGAGTATGAAGTATCCATTTTTTTACCAGCAAGTATAATTCCACCAATCATAGCCACCAATAACATTACTGCTGCTATTTCAAATGGAATCAGATATTTTGTAAATAATACCAATCCAATGTCTTGTACATTTCCATATTCTGGATGAATTGGATAAAGTCCAGTTTGTGCACTTTCACCAATAATTGGCGCAGCAAACATAATTACAATAACCAATGTCACCATTCCTGTTAAAAAGAACGCTAATCTTGGATTATTTACTTTTTCTTTTACTTCAGCCATTGAATCAAAGAACATCATTCCAAATGCGTAAAGTGCCATAACTGCACCTGTATATACCACAATTTGAACAACTCCTAAAAAGTCTGCATCTAATAAAAAGAAAAATGAAGATATAAAAATCATACCTGATGCTAAAGAACATAATGCATACAAAACATTATTGGTCATAACTGTTACACTGAACATTCCAATTGTAAGGAATGCAAATAAATAAAACGCAACTATTTCAAACATATCATCACCTCTAATAGCTTGTTGGTGTTTTTTTAAGTCTCTCGTCTGCATTCGGAGAAACGGCACCAAAGCCTGGATATTCTTTTTGACTTAACAATTTGTCCATAGGAGTTGTAAAGTCTTCTTTATTTCCAAAGTGAGCTCGTTGCTCACTTCCAACTTCATATCGTCCACCATGAACGATTGCAAGTTCTGGACAAACTTCTGCACAATAACCACAAAAAATACATCGTCCCAGATTAATTGAATAATCTAAAACTTCTTTTCTTGAATCTTTATCAATTTCTGAATCAATTCGAATACAATTTGAAATACAAATTTTTTCACACAATCCACAACTGATACATCTATCATTTCCACTTTCAAGTAAAACCAATAGTTTATGCATAGCTCTGTATCGAGGCCCAATTGGTAGCTTTTCAGCAGGGTATTGAACTGTATGCATGTTGTCGTTAAACAGTGCTTCTTTCATCATCTTTAATGTAATTTTCAAACCAACGAACAGTTCGCCTTTTACAGATCTTGCAAGCACTTGTTTAAACTGCTCCCAACCTGTTTTAGGATAGTCGTCTTCTTGAACCATAATGTACTCTTGCGAGCCAGTATCTCTTTCTTTTAAATCGTTAATATTCATCAACTACTCCTAAAACAACATTAAATAAAAGCCAGTAGCTAAAATATTAATGATACATAATGGCATTAGTATTTTCCAACATAACCACATCAATTGATCAGGTCTAATATGTGGCCATGAAGCTCTTGTCCATAAGAAGAAGAAAATCAATGCTGCTACTTTAAGAACAATTGCAATTCCACCAGGAATAAACCATAAATCATTAAATCCACCTAAGAACACTAAAGATACTAAAAATGAGATTGTAAAAAGGTTCGCATACTCACCAATGAAGAACATCCCCCATCTCATACCTGAATACTCCGTTGCATAACCTGCAACAATTTCAGCTTCATGCTCAAGAAGGTCAAACGGTGTTCTATTTGTTTCAGCAAATCCTGCAATTACAAATAAAATAAAGGCCATAGGTTGGCTCCATACAAACCAATCTAAAAGTCCACCAGATTGTGCATTATTAATATCAATCAGTGATAAACTTCCCACAACCATAATAGGAGATAAAAGTGCCAGACCAGACACAACTTCATAAGAAAGAAGTTGGATTGCAGTTCTTGCACCTCCAAGAAGCGCCCATTTATTAGCACTACTCATACCACCAAGAAGTGGTCCATAGTGTCCAATACCTGCAACTCCCATTACAAATAAGACTCCCACATTAACATCTGCAACGATTGGTCTTACTGTGTAACCAAACATTTCAAATTCTGGGAAAAATGGTACCGCTGTCATTGCAATAAATGCAGTGGCTGCTGTAATAATTGGAGCAATCATAAAAACAGGTCTTATTGCATTTTGTGGAATAAAATCCTCTTTTGTAAATAACTTTGCACCGTCACAAAGAATTTGTAAAAGTCCAGAAGGTCCAACATTTGTAGGTCCTAATCTTCTTTGCATAAAAGCCAGTATTTTTCTTTCAATATATGTTGTAAATCCAGCCAGCGCTGAAAAAACAGAAAGAATTACAATAACTTTTATGACAGTTTCAATAAGTATACTTGATTCCATCTTTTACACCTTTTTTATTGCTGCACTGTTGAATCTATAACCATCAAACAGTTCACTTGTATTAATTGATTTATCAAAAGTTGAAACATACGCAATATCACCACTGATTTGGTTATCAATGATAACTTCAAGTTCTAAACTAACCCCATTTGCATCTACTTTTACTTTATCACCTTCTTTAACTTCTAAAGAAGCTAATAAAGTTGCATTGGCAAATAGCCCTGTTTTCACATCATCTTTAAATTCATGTGCGATTGCTGTAAATTCATTAAATTGATTAATTGGATTGGCTTTATAAATAATGTTTCCACTTAATTCATCAATTTGGCTAACTGAGGCTACTTTTGTACAAGCTTCAGTTGAAGTTGTTTCTAAAACGTATCCTCTTTGCTCACTCATATCATTTGAGAAGTGATTTTTTAAGCTGTCAAATTCAACGCTTTGATATCCTCGTGAAACTGGAAGTTGTGCTGTATAATCGATTGTATATTCTTCTTCAATTTCTAAAGCGTTTGCAATATCATTTAAAATATAACCATTGTAAGCTAAAGCTGCATTTGTTTGAACAACTCTTTTATCAATGTTTGTAAATGTTCCTTCTTGCTGATTAAGTGCTGGCATATCTAAGTTTCCATCACCTAAGGCACTGAGTTGAAAATCAGAAGCCACATTATATCCAACTGAATAACTTCCCTCTTCTTCATCTAAGTCACAAATTTGACTCACACCTAATGTATTGGTTTGAGTTGGAGTAATTAATACTTTAAAGTCTGTATATTTTGCAATGATTCCACACAGTTTTGCTAAGTTTGCAGCTTGAGGATGATTGATTAGATCTTCTCCAATAATAACACTGTACGTATCTTTTTTAGCTAACATTGCTGTAATTGTTTCAAGTAAAACATCTTGCGCACCAATATTTTCAAGAAGTTTTGTTGTAGTGTATTCTACTTCTTTAGAAACTTTCTTAGGCACCATTTTAGAAACTTCTTTTTCTTCACCTGTTTCTTCATCTTTTACGATTTCAACAACTTTTTCTTTGATTGTTTCAGTTACTGTTTTTACTTTAGTTTCTTTTAAAGACTCAATATAAGTTTTGATATCTTGTGGTAAATCTTTACCAAATAAATCTAAGATTAGATATAAAATTGATTCTTCAGCTAATGGTTTATGGTAAACAGTTTCAATTGATTTACCTTTTTTACCAAAGGCTTCAACAATTGGGTCTCCCATTGGATGGAAGTAAAGACCTGCACCCTTATTAACAGTGATTGCGTTATTAAATGCATTTTTAGTACTAGGAGAATCTGATTTTAAGTATGATCCAACAGAAATTACAAAGTTTGAGTTGTGAATATCATTTAGGTTTGCATTATATAATGATGTTCCACTGGTACGGCCATAGTTATCTAAAAAGTTTTTGAATTTTAAAGCATCGTTATTGATAAGTTTAACATTCAATTTCTCTTTGATTTTTTGTAAGATTAATGCTTCTTCATTGGTAATAAAAGAGTTAAATTTAATCGTATCAGCTTTTTCAAATGCTTCAACAGCTTTTTTAAATGCATCTTCATTTTTACTTTCAACTCTGTTTTCAAAGTCATAAGCAAATCGAGCTGCTCCGTTTAAAGCTCCATAATGTTGTTCATTAGTAACTCTATAGATTAATTTATTTGTGTGATTCGCAATACTTTCATGTTTTGTTTCATAATACATCAATGCACAGTCAGATGAATGTGGATTTGATGCAGGAACTCGTGTAAGCTCCCAAGCATTTGATTTATATTTAAAATCTGTACTTGCCATTGCTCCAACAGGACAAACAGAGATACACTCACCACAGTCAACACATTTGTCTGCATCATAACCAATAAGTGATTTGTTCAGTTTATTCCACATTGCATAAGCATCTTTTGGCATAGTTGCTTTGAAATCTTTTTCCAGCGCATCTGCACCTCTTTTTACTGTACTTAAAGCGCTAGAACCGATCATATCTTTACAAACAGTTACACACTTTTCACATACAATACAAAGTCCTGGGTCATAACTCATTACTCCCCATTTTGCAGTAGGTCTGTTTACATCCCGTACTGAATAACTTTGAGAGTCTACACCCATATATAAGTTATAGTTTTGAAGTTCACATTCACCACTTTGATCACAAACTCCACACTGTAATGGATGGTTTACATCGTAAACTTCCATAATAGCTCGTCTCTCTTTTGCAATGTTAGGAGTTGTAGTTGTTATTTCCATACCATCTTTAGCTTTAGCGTTACAAGCATATACTTGTTTGCCATCCGCTTCTACAAGACATAATCTACACGCTAGTGTTGGGCTACATTTTGTTAAATAACAAATTGCAGGAACAAATATTTCATTTGCTCTTGCAACATTTAATATAAATTCACCCTCTTTTGCTTGACATGTCTTTCCATCAATCGTTAAATTAATCAAATCACTCATTATGCATTAACCTTTTCAATTTTAACCTGTTTATAACTGTATCCGCTGTTTACCCAATCATTCTCATCTGTCACTAAATTTAACGCTATAGTTCCTTGAAGATTTAAATCTTGTTTAAATTTGCTTTTGATACTTTTATTACCATGTTTAATTATAATTTCATCGTTATCACTTATTTTTGCTACTCTTGCAAATGATGCTCCACCAATTAATTCATTCGTATTGCTTGTACCATTACTATAAATTACCGTGCCATCATATGCTTTAAGTTCATCTACTTCTTCTAAACATTCATTATTATAATTTTGAATTAAATTTAAATTTTTATCATCTATTGAAGGGTCTATAACAACAGTGATATCGCTATATTTATTTAAAACACCCAGTAATTTTGAAATATTTAAAACTTTTTCATGTGATAATATATCATTACTAATTATTATTGTTTTTTTATTTTTATCTTTTGAGAGTTCAACCATATCTTCAAACTCTTCTTCACCAATACTTGTTTCTGCACTTAAATATCCAACATCCAAATCATTGATATAGGCTTCAATGTTCTCATCACAAGAAGTTGTAAAGTACTCTAAAAGTAAGGCGCAAATACCTTCTTCACTTCCTACTTCATATTTGATATACAGTGAGCTTTTATTTTCAATTTTTTTATCATCAACAGGATGCATATAAACCACAGCAGCACTGTTAGCTTCGATGGCTTTTTGTACATTAGCAGTTAATTCTTTATTTGTGTCATTTAACATTGATCCAAACACAATTACAAAATCACTTGATGCAACTGTTGAAATGTTAGTGCTTACTGTTTGACTCAAGCTTTTGTTTCCTCTTGGGTTGCAACTTCTTCAACATTAGCAGGATCAGATGCTTTTTTGATAACCACAGTCCAATCTACTTCGTTAAACTTTAATGAGTTCATTAATGTAAAATCTTTTTGCTTAACTAAATCTGCTACTTTTTGAATCGGTGAAAAATCACCAATTTCAAATAAAAATATTCCAGACTCATTGTCTTTTAAATCAGAACTGATTAATTCAAACATTCTGTCATAAAAGTTGTCTTTTAAAGGTCTTAAATCATATCTTTTCATAAATTTCCTTCATGGCTTCACTTCGTTCCGACCATTCCGGTTCCGAAACTAAAAAATTAAAGCAGTTTATTTTTTTCACGTTTCTCACCTATCTGTCAATTTCGCCGAATACGATGTTTAAGTTACCAATAATAGTAACAACATCTGCTAACTGATGACCAGGTAATAAATCTTCTAATATACCTGTATGCCAAAAACTTGGTGCTCTTAATTTAATTTTGTAAGGGTATGGGCTACCATCACTTACAATCATAAATCCTAATTCACCTTTTGGTGATTCAGTTGCCACATAAATTTCTCCACGTGGTGGTCTCATTCCTTGAGTTACAAGAACAAAGTGTTGCATCAAAGAATAATTTTGAGTCATGATATCTTCTTTAGGTGCTGAGACATAATTAGGAGCGTGAGCCATTAATTGTGGTTCACTTGCATGATACATTGGAATCAATTGAGTTAAGATTTTCATCGTTTCTCTCATCTCTTGCATGTAACATTTATATCTACCATAAGAATCACACGTATCAGCAATTGGAATATCGAAATCTAATTCAGGATAAATACCATAAGGCATCTCTTTTCTTAAATCCCATTTAATACCACTTCCTCTTAATGCAACTCCAGTACATCCCCAGCTTTTTGCTACTTCAGGAGTAATGATACCTACGTTTTCAAGTCTCATTTTCCAGATTCTATTTTCTGTTAAAAGACCTTCATATTTATCTATTTCTTCAGTTAGAATTTTAACGTAAGCGGCTAATTCATCCGTCCAATTTTCTGGTAGGTCTGAAGGAACTCCACCAATTCGTACTGAGGCATGAGTCAATCTAGCTCCACAGTAATCTTCAATTAAATCCATTGCGAATTCTCGTTCTCTAAAGGCATAAAGGAAGATTGACATAGCCCCAACGTCAAGTGCGTGAGTTGCCAGCCAGAATAAGTGAGAAGTAAGTCTGTTTAATTCTAAAAGCATTGTTCGAATAATTTCAGCTCGTCTTGGAGCTTCTATTCCCAATAACTTTTCAACCGCTAATGCAAATCCATAATTGTTTGAAGATGATGCGATGTAATCCATTCTGTCTGTTGTTGGCAAGAATTCATTATAAATCATATTCTCAGCCATTTTCTCCATACCTCTATGAAGATAACCAACCGTTGGAACGGCTTTGATGATTTCTTCACCTTGAAGTTCAAGAAGAAGTCTTAATTGTCCGTGAGCAGAAGGATGTTGGGGTCCAAAGTTAACAACCATTGTGTTATCTTCTCTCTCAAAGTTTATATTTTCAAAAAAAGGTTTTAATCTATTGACTTGTTGTTGCATATTTTCCCCTATCTTCTTTTGTCTAATGTAACAGAATCTTCTGGTTTCAATTCTTTAACCAATCTCTTACCAAATAATTTAACTCCACCCTCTTCTTGATAAGAAACAGGAGTATGTTCAGGTTCTTTTCCATCAGTAATATCAACACCAAAGTCAACTTCATGTCCAAGTCTTGCAAATCTAGTTGTATCATATCTATCAACTGCTGCTTGATCTCTCTCTTCTGGTCCTATGATATCTCTGGCTTCTTTTCCAAAGATTTTATCTACTTCGTACCATTGAGCAGTTTCATCTCCATGAAGTGGGTAAGTTTTTCTAAGTGGATAATCATACCAATCATCTGGCATAAGAATTCTTTTTAAGTTATGGTGACCTTTTACGTTTACACCATACATATCATACATTTCTCTTTCACTCCAGTTTGCCATTTTAAAAATTGACTCAACTGATTCAAGTTCTTGTTTTTCTTCAATAAAACATTTTAATCTGATTCTTTTGTGTTTAGACGTTGATAACATTTCATAAAAAATATCAAATCCACCACGATCTTTTATATAATCAATTGCAGACAGTTCCATTAAAAAATCATAATCTAATTCATCTCTTAAAAATTTAATTGCATCTACGTTAGCTTTTGGATTGATATAGATAACTAAGTTATCAGCTTCAATATAACTCTCAATAACATTAAACTTATCTCCAAAAACTTTTATGTCTTCAGCATGTGTTTCATCACTACTTGGACATGTTTTAGGTAATGATGGTGTTACATAAAATCTATCATTAAAGTATGACTTTTGTTGTACATCATCTTTAGGACTGTATTTTCTCATTATACCAACCTCTTCTTCTTGATAGCTCTAAATACTGTCTCTTTTCTGATTTTCTTTTGTAACATCATAAGAGCATACTGTAGTGTTTCAGGTCTTGGTGCACATCCTGGAAGATAGATATCAACAGGTACAATTCTATCTGCACCTTGAACAGTTGCGTATGTATTAAACATTCCACCTGTATTTGCACATGATCCCATAGAGATAACCCATTTTGGATCAGGCATTTGGTCATAAAGTCTTCTCATGTATTCAGCGTGTTTTTTTGTAAGCGTTCCAGCAATAACAATAACATCTGCTTGTCTTGGAGAGGCTCTAAAGATAGTACCAAATCTGTCGAAGTCATATCTTGATGCACCTGTTGCCATCATTTCGATCGCACAACATGCTAATCCATATGTCAGTGGCCACAAAGAGTTACTTCGTCCAAAGTTTACAATTTTGTCAATTGTTGTAAGAGCAATAGGTGCTCCACCATCTTGTAAATAATTTACTTTATGCTGTGCCATTCAAGCGCCCCTTTTTTCCATGCGTAAACAAAACCAATTGTTAATAAAATTATAAATAAAATCATCTCAATAAAACCAAACCATCCAAGAAGTTTAAAATCAACTGCCCATGGAAACATAAATATAATTTCTACATCAAATAGAATAAATAGTAATGCCATTAAATAAAATTGTACAGAAATTGTATTTGGTTGTTTAGTAACTTCTGGTCCACACTCGTACAGTGTTGTTTTTAACTTTTCAGTATCCAGACGTGCAAGTTTTCTACTTACAAAGCGTGCGGCAACGGTTGTTGCAATAAAAGCTCCAAATGTTAACAAGAACATCAAGAAAGCCCCAAAGTACGGATGGGCGAATTCCATATGAGTCATTTTTTCCCCTTAGATTTATAGGTTTCGAAAAATATAGTATTATACTACGATTAGCAAATGCTATCTAAATGCTACTAAGGTAACACTTAGTAAGGGCTATGAAATGGGAGAAGCGAAAAAAAATGGGGTGAAAAGAAACAGTTTTTTAATATAACATTAAATAAACTTTATTATTTCTTTAATTTATAATACTTTAATGATTTTAGGTCAATAAAATTTGACCTAATCGTGAGAGTGGAATGCTATGCTAATTTTAGATCATCATGCACAAAAGTTGTACATAACTTTTACATAATATGTACATAACTTCTATATAAATTATGACTTTTTAACATAATTTATAACAAAAAAAAGCGGGTTTTAGCTAAAAAAACCAACCTTATTTGCTGAATCAAACATTGATTTTAACTCTTTATCAATTTGTTCAATGAAATCTTCTGTTTTAAAAATGGGTTCATCTAAAACAGCAATTTTATAGGCAGTGTTTTTAATAACCATCTCTATTTGACCGCCTGTTAGCTCGTATTTATAGAGTTTACTCAGATCAAAATCTTTAGCAAGCGGTAAGTTAGTAGGCAAGAGTTTTTGCCACAATTGTTCTCTTTGTTCTAAATTGGGTTTTGTAAATTCTATTTTATAATTAAATCTTCTTGAAAAGGCTTTGTCGATATTTTCAAGTAAATTCGTGGTAGCTATTAATATCCCATCAAATCGCTCAATTTGTTCTAAAAAGATATTTTGCATTTGATTGTGCATCTTTTCACTGCCACTCATTCCATCACTTGTACGACTGCTTAAAAATTGGTCGGCTTCATTTAATAAAAGGATGGGTGCTGTTTTTGTTTTAGCACTGAGTTCTTTATACGTATCAAAAATATTTCTAACATTTTTTTCACTTTCCCCCACATACATCGATAAAATCTTACTGCAATCAAAACTCAAAATCTCTTTTTTGAGTGATTTGGCAAGAGCTAAAGAGGTGAGTGTTTTTCCAGTACCTGCTACTCCATAAAATATGATTCTGGCTTCAATGCCTTTTTTCTTATCTTTTATTCCCCAATCTTTCAGTCTGGTTACAACTTCTTTGTCGACTTGTTTTAAAAGGGCATTAAGCGTCTCTTTTGTTTTGGGATTTAAAACTACATCATCAAGATTTTTATCTGTTTGAATCAATTCAAAGATATCTTGGTCTTTGATAACGCTATCCATTTTAATTTTAACTGCTCGTGCTTTTTTCTTTGTAGGGTGAGATATCTTATATAAAACATCATCAGGGATATAAAAGTTTCTGTTGATTCCTCCAAAAGGTGTTAACATCTCATCATAATCAACCAAAGAGTTTGATACGAGTTTTGAACTCTCTTCAAGCAGACTTCTGTTTTTGATTTTTTCGTAATCATCATTTGAAACCAATTCAATCAAGACATTCATATCACGAATGGATTCATCACCTGCTGAATACTCTTCTTTTAAAAGTGCCAAAAACAGAAGTTTCTCTTCTTCAATTAACTCATGTTCTTTAAAAAAGTCTTCAAGCATAATGCCATTGGTGGTAGCTTTTACTCTGTCTTTTATTCTGTTGTCCAATAAATTCATTTTAGATTTTAGTATGTCAATATTAGGAGAGTTTTCATCAAAATTTTGTTTAATCACATAAAGCTGTTGCGCTAAATCTATTTTTGAGAATTGATCTTGCAAGTATTCTAAGTGATCACTGTATGGTTTTGATTCAGGCAGTTGGAATTCACTGCTACCTTCTTCTAAAAGTTTTAAAAATGAACTGCTTAGAGTGACTGTTGAATTTAAAAGCTCTAAGGTTGAAATATCATTGAGTTTTAATTGATTGAAATTATTTTGTGCCAACCAACCAAACTCCAAAAGATTTTTTATCAAGCTTAAGTTTTTTAAATGTTCATACTTAGCAATATCATAAAAGGATGCTAATATATCTACAACCACTAAGGTGTCATTTCCAATAATATATTCTTTTACGACATACTGTAAGATTTTTCCTTCTTCAACTGTACATTTTAGTTGTGTGAAGATTTTGTTTTTTTCTATATCTTTTACTTTAATAAATTTTATTACATCATTCATAGTTTGTTTTGTACCTTTTTATAAAACTCATCGGTTTTATTTGCATTTTTAAATTCCAATGTATCACTTTTCATAGCAGTGATAATTTTTAAATATTTTTCTTCTTTTTTAATATCTTGTATATCTTTATAATCAATTACTTTTAAAGGTTTAGAGACATCCACACTGAAACCATTTTTTATCACAATAATACTCTTGGGACACAGTCCAAAATATTCACCTCGAACGTAATTGACCGCTTCACATTTTTGCGCTTTGTAGTAATCTTCAATTTTCTCTACGTTGTTACTGTCAACAATATTAAGTCCTACAACCACAAACACTATCACACCAAAAAAAATTATAAATATCATCTTATATCCTACTCCTATTTACTTTATAATACATCAATTTCACTTAACAATCATTTGTATAATAACCGCAATAGTAAACATAGATAATAGCGTTTGTAAGGTAATAACCGAAGATATTAACTTCACATCACCGCCTAATTGCCTTGCTAATACAAACCCAGAAGGAGCTGTTGGCATGGCTGCAAAAATCAATATCACACTCATGGCTAAAACATTCAATCCAAAAGCCACACTCAACCCATACATTATAATAGGCAATAAAACCAGTTTAAACAGTGTTGAGACTGTTAACTCTTTGATACTGGCACTCATACCTTTTAATTCTAAACCAACACCCACAGACAATAATCCCATAGGCAATGCCGCGGCACTTAAAATAAAAAATATCTTTTCAACAGGAACAGGAAGCGTAAATCCAATAAAATTAATCCCCCCACCTACAAAACAAGCCAGAATCAAAGGATTGGTAACGATTGATTTTAACAGACTCAAAAAAGTCAGTTTTGAATCACTCACATACAGAGCAAAAACAGTAATACATATGATATTTATTAGTGGAATGGCAAAGGTAATCAACAGTGCAGCCAGAACCAAACCTTCATCTCCAAATAAAGAAGCACATAACGCTAAAAAGACATAAGTATTAAATCGTACCGCACCTTGAACCACTGAAGTAAATGAAGCACCATTGGTTTTCATCTTTTTATTCACCACTATTAAAAGAACCAATAACGCTAAAATACCAAGAACACCTGTCAATACAAAATTTAACCCATCCAGTGAATCTAATGAGGCAGTGGAGAGTTTATATACCAACAGTGAAGGCATAAGAACATAATAAGTCAGCCGATCGGCACTGGGCCAAAATCCATCACTGGGAAATTTGATTTGTCTGAAAAAGTATCCTATTAATATCATAGAAAAAATAGGAATGAGTGCAGTAATAATATGTTCCATTTGAGTCTTTCTGTTTAAATTATTATTTTACTTGCTATTGAGTCTGTCGTTTATACTTTTGTGAAAGTCTTGGGTATCTTTTGCATTTTCAAAGTATGCTCGAGGTTCAGCCTCTTTAAGCTCTAACTCTTTGTTATGTAAGATAACAGAATTGCCTATCTTTTCAACTGAAGCAATGTCTTTATATAAAAGTTCTGTGTTGCTTGTAAAATCCAAAAAGAAATGGTCTTCTATCACAATAACTTTTTCTTTACAAACTGCTTTATATTCAGCTCGATATAAAGAGATGTTTTTACATTGATTTTGTTCGAAATACTGCATGATTTTAGCATCATTAGAGCTGTCGTGCCAGTATATCGCACCAAATAAAAATGCTACGGGGATAAGAAAGATGAGGAAAACCAAATGAGTCCTTTGAAATATTTTTGTGTATTATAGTGGATTTATTATAAATGGTGATTTTAAATTTTGAATTAGTTTTGGAAAATTGTAAACAATGACTTATTTAAATGAGTAGATTTCAAAATAAATCAAGGCAAGAAGAAAAAGGTCTGTGGGAGCTTACTTGGAGTAAGTGAGTATAGAACTTTTTCTTCTCAACGCAGAGTTTCAAAGAAAGATGTTTGTTAATTTAAATCTTTATTTTACTAGAGCATATAAAGCCTTAATCTCCTCTGGCCAAATCTCCGTATCAATCGTTTCTAGTACCATCGGTATATCATCCATTCTACTATCATTCATAATAAATCCAAACGCATCCCATCCAATCTTCCCAACACCTAAAGAATCATGTCTATCAACACGACTTCCCAGTTCTGGTTTAGAATCATTTAAATGCATTCCCATTAGGTATTGTCGTCCTACTACCTCATCAAATTCATTCCATGTTTTATCATAGGCTTCACGTGTTCTGATATCATAACCAGCTGTAAACATATGACAGGTATCGATACATACACCTATTCGGCTTTTGTCTTCTACTTTGTCGATGATGTGAGCTAAGTGTTCAAACTTGTATCCAAGGTTACTTCCTTGTCCTGCTGTGTTTTCTATGACGGCTTTTACGTTTTTTGTTTTATCTAAAGAGATGTTGATAGATTCGGCGATTTTGTCCAGACACTCTTCTTCACTGATTTGTCGTAAATGTGAGCCTGGATGAAAGTTCAGACGATCTAGTCCCAAGATATCACATCGTTCTAACTCATGGATAAATGCATTGAGTGATTTTTCTCTTTTTTCCTCATCAGGGTTTCCCAGATTGATTAGGTAACTGTCATGTGGTAAAATATGTTTGGGTAATATTTTTGACTCTTCTAAGGCTTTGAACCATTTGTCCAGTGTTGCAGTGTCTAACTCTTTGGCTGCCCATTGTCTTTGGTTTTTAGTAAAAAGAGCAAAGGCTTGTGCTCCTATTTCCATCGCGTTTTTTGGTGCATTAAAGACACCGCCACTACTGCTTACGTGAGCTCCGACAAATTTCATATGTAAATATCCTCTTTTAAGTTTCTACTGATTTTTATATTAGTTCTTATATTAATTTTGAAGTAGAATTCTACACTTTTAGCACTTAAATTTTATAATCAATTCTTCTACTAAAAAGTTATTTTAACCCTGCTTAAAGTTATTTTCCTTTTAATGTTTGTTAAACTAAAGTTACATTATAATTCTAGTTCATTTTTACAAGGTTATTTTAATGCACCAGAAGATTACTTATACAAAACTCACAGCAAAAATCATACTCACAACTTTAATGGTCACTCTAATTGCAGCATTTATTTATGGCGAAATCATGAAAGATAAAGCCATCTACAACCTCTCAAGAGCCGATGCGAAAAAAACTTCTATGCTG
>ENA-ORXI01001144-ORXI01001144.1-sediment-metagenome-genome-assembly--contig:-NODE-1144-length-21068-cov-24.609213_pt1 | contig 21068 bp, 19 predicted proteins | sample MGYA00237861_ERZ511468 | MGnify/ENA primary metagenome ERZ511468 (study PRJEB26299, sample SAMN06266213) | sediment metagenome | isolation source: Hudson Canyon methane seep mesocosm | place...
GAAAATCGTCCGGTCACACCGGGAGAGCAAAGACCCGAACAAGCCGCGATTCCTACAGGACTAGAAAATCGTCCGGTGACAGTTTCAACACAGATGCCGGCTCAAGTTCAAATAAATAAAGCTATTTCTTCTGATACTTCATCATCAACTAGTAATCAAGAAGTAGCAGCTGAATTCAAAGTAGTCGATGCTGCAGCAATAGAGTTATCAGACGAAATTGCACAATCTATTAATATGATGGCATTTGGGAATACGAATAAATCAGTATTAACTGCAAATGGGGTAACGCCTGCTATTGTTAGACAAAGTGTTAATACCCGTGATGAACCTAGAAAATTAACAGATTTCTCTAATGTAGTGGTTCCTCAAAAAGTGAATGATAATATGAGTGATGCTGAGCGTTTGAATGATTTATTAATGAAACCTCAGCCGAAGTTAGTGGCTTTAAGTGATGTTCCTGGAATGGAAAATGCTCAGGTTAAAATGACAGATTTACCCGTTATGAGTATTGCAGAAGCGACAGCTCAATTGACCGCTGTGCCCGGAGAGATCGATAAAATACAAGCTGCAGGGCTTGAATTAAACTCTCTAAATCGTCAAAGTGAGAGCAGTGCAACTAAAATTGAATTACCGGTTATTGCAAAGCCTTTGAATAGCCCTGAATGGAAACAGGCTCTTCAAGAGCGCATTGTGTTAATGAATAATCGCGGCTTATCAACCGCTGAAATACGTTTAAATCCACAGAATTTAGGGGCTATTTCTATTCGTATTGATATGAATGCAGAGCAGCAAACGAATATTGTGTTTAATACTCAAAATTCAGCGGTTCGTGAGGCAATTGAAGCCGCATTACCCAGATTAAGAGAGGTAATGACAGCTCAAAATGTTACGTTAGCGGATACCAATGTTGCACAACAAAATTCAGGGCGTGAACAGCAAGCTCAATCCGGATTATCCAATTCATTTATGAATGATGCCGACAGTAATCAAAGTGCGAATGCTGATGAAAATGAGGCGACGTTAGCTGAGCAGGGATTATCGGAAGAATTAGTACAAGAACAGGCAAGAGCTAGTAACAATAATAATGGCACCTTTAGTCGCTTTGCTTAAGAACAATTAACATCAAAGAGAGAAGATAATGGATGTAAAAGTTAAATGGGTTGATGGCATGATGTTTTTGGGGGAATCTGAAAGCGGTCATACGGTCACTATGGATGGGCCACCTAATTTAGGAGGACGAAATATGGGTATTCGTCCTATGGAATTACTATTGTTGGGTATGGGCGGCTGTACATCATTTGATGTTATGCAAATTTTACAAAAAAGTAAGCAGCAAGTAACAGATTGTGTGGCTGAAATTTCAGCAGAACGCGTTGATACAGTGCCTAAAGTCTTTAGTGATATTCATGTGCATTTTGTAGTGACAGGAAAAGAATTGAAGCCTGCCATGGTTGAAAGGGCGGTTAAATTATCAGCAGAAAAATATTGTTCTGCGTCTATTATGCTAGAAAAAGCAGTCAATATTACCCATGATTTTGAAATTATAGCGAGTTAGTCTTTTCTAATGTAGACCATAATAACTTGAATGTATCGGTTAAAATGGGGTCGTTATTTAAGACGCGTTGAGAAATATGCGATATATCAAACCATTGTCCATCATCAATTTCATCTTCTTCTAATATGAATTCATGGTTATGTAAACATTGATAGACTTCAATAAACTCCATGCCGGTTTTTTCTTGTGCAGGGAGTTTAAAAAGAAATGTTAACGTTGATTGTATATCAATGCCTAATTCTTCTTGTGTTTCACGGATAGCACTCGCTCTATAACTTTCATCAGCATCTACATGCCCCGCGGCAGAGGTATCCCAAAGCCCTGCATTAACATCTTTAGTTAATGCTCTTTTTTGTAAAAAGACTTGTTGTTTATTATTAAAAACTAAAATATGCACGGCTCGATGACGTAACTTTTCAGTATGAACTTGGTGGCGTGGAAGGTTTTCAATTGCATTATCTTGCTCATCAACCACTGTAATTAGTTCATCTTTCATTTAAAATAACCTTTATAAAACACAGAGACTAATCATTTTAAAGCAATCTTAAAATAATGTGGAAGGAATATGGCAAGGCGTAATGAGCATACTCGTGACGAAATGAAACAGCTAATTTTATCAGCAGCGATGGATATTGTAGAAAACGAAGGCTTTTCTGCACTAAAAGTAAGGCGTATTGCTGCGGAGATAGATTATACCGTCGCTGCTATTTATATGGTTTTTGCAAATATGGATGATTTGAATGTGCATATTAAGAGGCGAACATTGCAATTACTAGCGGCTGAATTGACTGAAAATAGCCCTTATGACATATTGGCGATGAAGTATGTTCAGTTCGTTTTCTCACATAAAGGCTTGTGGCGTATGCTGTGGGAGCATCAATTAGCGATAGATAAAACATTGCCCAGTGAATATGTTAATGCCCAGCAGCACATTATTAATATTTTTTGCAACAGTTTATTGGGTGGTATTGAGGGTCAGCATCAAAAAATTGCAGTGGTTTTTATGCATGGTTTACAAGGCGTTGTTATGCAATGTTTATTATCTAATCAAACCTTACTGCAATCTGAAGAGTTGGTGCAATGTTTTGTCGAGTGCTTTGGCAAAGGATACCCAAGGTTAAGATAATTTAGGCACTTTTATATTGATAAGCACGGTACTGATTAAAATAAAAAGTCCTAAACTTAACATAGCAATAATAGGGTGTATGGCGATAGAACTTGAATAAGTAAAAACACCTACACCGATTAACATTGCGATATTTTGAAAGAAATTTTGTAATGCAACCGCTGCACCACTGCCAATACTATGCTGACCTATATCTTGTAAGATGGCATTGATAGGCACTATAAACATACCGCCTGCACAGCCGATAAAAAATAAGCTTATTCGAGCTTCCAAATGAGTATCCATTAAGCTCAATATTAAAATAAAAACCCCCATCATAGCGGCGGGATAACGCACCAAATGAATGGCATCTAAGGGAATAATTTTAGGTACAATCGCCGAACCAATAATAATACCAATCGCTAAAAATAAGGTGAGTTCAGCAATATCGCTGGCGGATTGGGTTAATAATATTAAAGGTGCCCAGGCAATTAAAATAACCCGTAACGTTGCTGCGGCTAACCAAAATAATGCTCCATTTAATATAGCAAAACGGGATTCAGTAGTGGCTAAAAAAATGCGTAAATGTTGATAAAATTGTTTTAGCGTTGATGCGGATGGCTGGTTTTTTAGCTTATTATGTTCAGGTAAAAATAGACTCATCAGTGCTGAAAGTATAAATAAAATAACGGTCGTAAAAAGGGCTAAATTAATGGATTCATCGGCTAATTTTGCCCCTATCATCATGCCTAATAAAATCGCAAAAATAGTTGAACCTTCAATCCAGCTATTCGCTTTCACTAATAAATGTTTAGGGGCTAATTCAGGCAGTATGCCATATTTAGCAGGGCTATATAATGCAGCACCTAAGCCTACCAAAGCATACGCAACTAAAGGTTCGATATTAAGCAATAATAATCCTGCTCCAGCGGCTTTTATTAAGTTGGCAGTGATGAGAATATATTTTTTAGGGTGTTTGTCCGCCCATAAACCTACCCATGGTGCAAATAAGATAAAAGAAATTAAAAATACACTTTGTAAGGCAGGCACATACCATGTGGCTAACTGTGTTGACTGCATAACCAGTGCAATAACCGTGAATAGAATCGCATTATCGGCAAACGCAGATAAAAATTGTGCGAGCAAAAGTGCGTAAATTTTTTTATTCATAATTTTAGGTGTGAATTTTGGTGTCATCACTAAATACTATACAATACACGCAATTTTAATTGTAAACGAAAAAATATGACTAAACTGAAGTGTGCTGTAATCGGAACAGGGTATTTGGGTAAATTTCATGCTGAAAAATATGCTTCTTTAGCTGATTGTGAATTAGTGGCAGTCGTTGATATTAATGAAGTAGCGGCAAAAGAAGTTGCTGAAAAACATAATGCAGAAGCCTTAACAGACTATCAGTCTTTATTGGGTAATGTTGATGTAGTGAGTGTTGTAGTGCCGACAACCTTGCATCACCAAGTGTCTAAAGATTTTTTGAATGCAGGCGCTCATGTTTTAGTCGAAAAGCCTATTACAGTAACAGTGGCTGAAGCAGATGAATTGATTGCGATTGCAAAAGAAAAAAACTTAATTTTACAAGTAGGCCATTTAGAACGCTTTAATCCGGCAGTAATGGGCTTAGGTGAAATGGATGATAAGCCGGTATTTATTGAATCACACCGTTTATCGCCATTTAATCCGCGTGCGAATGATGTCAGTGTGGTGTTGGATTTGATGATTCATGATATTGATATTATTTTAGCCATTGTTGATTCTGAAGTGGAGCGAATGGAAGCCAGTGGCACGTCGGTTTTGACTAAAGGCACGGATATTGCAAATGCTCGTTTAACCTTTAAAAATGGTTGTGTAGCAAATGTAACCGCGAGTCGCATTAGTATGAAAATGGAACGTAAAATGCGTATGTTTCGTCCCAACTCTTATATTTCCGTGGATTTTCAAGAACGAGTACTCACCAAGCATTTTACCGGTGATGGCGAAATGTTCCCAGGTGTACCAAATATTGAAACCGATAAATCTATTTTTGATAATGGCGATGCGTTATTAGAAGAAATTAAACATTTCGTTGAATGTATCAAAACAGGTGCAAGGCCTATTGTTTCTGGTGAAGATGGTCGTAGAGCATTGGCGACTGCAATAGAAATCACTGAACTATTACACTAAAATTAAAGACTAAAAAGGCAGTTAACATTATGATTCCAATGGTGAATTTGAAAGCACAATATGCAGATATTCAAGATGAAATTGAAGCAGGGCTAGCGGAAACAATTAAAAATTGTTCTTTTATTTTAGGGCCAAATGTACAAGCCTTTGAAAAAGAAGCGGCTGAATATTTAGGCGTTAAACACGCGATTGGCGTCGCATCAGGCACCGATGCACTGCATTTAGGGTTATTGGCGGCAGGTATTGGTGAAGGTGATGAAGTCATTACCACTGCGTTTACCTTTATTGCGACCGCAGAAGCGATTGCTTATGTGGGGGCTAAACCTGTTTTTGTGGATATTGATGCACGTACCTTTAATATTACTGCAGAAACCATTGAGGCCGCGATTACCGATAAAACTAAGGCAGTTATGCCGGTGCATTTATTTGGTCAGCCTGTTGATATGCCAGCGATTAAAGCCTTATGTGATGAACGGGGACTGAAATTAATTGAAGATTGTGCACAATCGTTTGGTGCAACAGTCGATGGACAGCAAACAGGCAGTATCGGCGATGTCGCGGGTTATAGTTTTTTTCCGAGTAAAAATTTAGGCGCATTTGGTGATGGCGGCTTAGTCGGGACTAATTCTGATGAAATTGCGGAAAATGTAAGACAGTTACGCAATCACGGTTCCAAGGTGCGTTATTATCATGATGTGATTGGCTTTAATTCACGTTTAGACGATATGCAAGCGGTGGTATTACGTGCGAAATTAAAACGCATTGATACTTATAATGCACATCGTCGTCATGCTGCACATTTGTATTCAGAATTGATGGCAGATTTACCGTTAGAAACACCACATGAAGATAATATTGGTGTGCATGTTTATCATCAGTACACGTTATTATCCGAGCGTCGTGATGATATTTTAGCGGCTCTACAAGCGAAAGATATTGCCTGTTCAGTGTTTTATCCTGTGCCGTTACATCAGCAAAATGTATTTAAAGAGGATTGCCAAGGCTTAAGCTTGCCGGTCACTGAATCTGTGATGCAAAATTGCTTATCATTGCCTATTTGCTCTGAAATCAGCGATGAGGATGTTAAAGAAGTCGTTGCTGAAATTCGCAAGGTATTAAACACTTAATATGAATTCATCTTTTATTTATGCCTTAGATTTTGATGGTGTTATCTGTGATAGTGCGGTTGAAACCGCGATTACCGGTTGGAAGGTGGCAACGCAATTGTGGTCGGATATGGCAGATACTGTGCCTACTGAAGAACATATTAACCAGTTTCGTGAGTTACGTCCGCAATTAGAAACCGGTTATGAATCGATTTTATTGATGCGTTTGTTACAGCAAGGTGAGTCGGTTACCAGTATTCGGGCTAATATCAGTCATTTCTTAAAAGAACTCGGTCAAGATACTGAAGGCTTAAAACAGTTGTTTGGACAAACACGCGACCAATGGATTCAGCAAGCTCCCGCTGAATGGGTAATGATGAATCCGTTATTTGATGGGATTGCCAATAGTTTAGCGGAATTAGACGGACAACCTTGGTATATTATTACCACTAAGCAAGAGCGTTTTGTTGAACAAATTTTAAAAGCCAATCAGATTGAATTACCGGGTGAACATATTTTTGGCTTGGATAAAAAATTGAGTAAACAGGCGGTTTTATCGCAACTCTTAATACAGCATCCTGATATTCCGTTGCGTTTTATTGAAGATAGATTAGCTACTTTAACGGCTATTTTAAACAATAAAAATTTAAATAAACTTGATTTGCAATTAGTCGATTGGGGTTATAACACTGTTGAAGAAAAATTAATTGCAAAAGAAAAAGGTATTACGTTAATTTCATTACCGCAATTTTTACAAGATTAATTCAACGTCAAACTATGTCATAATGCGGTAAAGAATAATTTAACTTGAAGGTGAATGAAAATGGTTGCTTATACCGATGAACAAGTAGAACAATATTTACTCGATGAGTTACCGCATTGGACGTATGAAAACGGCTGGATTCGTCGTAAGATTAAGACTAGTAGTTGGAAGTCAACGTTAATGGTAGTCAATACCGTGGGGCATTTAGCCGAAAAAGCGTGGCATCATCCTGATATGACGGTTTCGTATGCGTTTGTGATTGTGAAATTAGTTACGCACTCTGAAAAAGGTATTACTGACAAAGATTTTCAGTTGGCGAAAAAAATTGAAGAAGTAGTGATGTGGGATGCGGCTGAAACCTCGCAAGGGGTGTTTGAAGGTACGCCTGATGACCCACGATTTAAATATATTAAGCAAGACAAATAGAGGAAGTGTGAGTGACTGAAATAACTGAAGTACCCAGTCCTTTTTGTGGTATCGGTAGCGATGATTTAACGATTCAGGTAGACGGTTTATCAGTTAAAGTAACTGAAAATGGCTGTGCGGTGAATACACCGGCTTTTGAACAGGCAATAACCGATACCCAAGCACGAGTGAATGGCGAAGAAGTCAGCTTAGACACGGCTATTGCTAAAGCCGCTGATTTATTACGTGCCAGTAATCAACCGGTGATTGGCGGCTGTGCAACAGATGTGAATGGTATGCGTGGTGTAATGGCGGTAGCTGATAAAGCTGGTGCTGTGGTGGATAATATGAATTTTACCGGCGCTCGTCGTAATTTCTTGGCTTTACAAGATACAGGCTGGATGAATACGACCTTAGCGGAAATTAAAAATCGTTGTGATTATTTGTTGGTTGTTGGTGTTGATTTAGAAGGCTTTGCTCCGCAATTCTTCAAGCGTTATTTGTGGAATGAAGAATCGATGTTTTTAGAGGATACCAGTAACCGAGAAATCGTTTATTTAGGTAAAGCACCCTCAGGTGATGCATCTACTTCGCCTAAAGGTAATGCAGCAAAGGTTTTAGAATGTGCTGATGCAGATTTACCTGAAGTAATGGCTGTTTTACGTGCTTTAGTTAAAGGTCACAAAATTACCGTTGATTCCGTTGCAGGGATTGCAATTAGTGAATTACTGGCGATTGCCGAACAATTAAAAGCGGCAAAATACAGTGTAGTGACTTGGGCAGCGGGTGCATTAAATTTTGATCAAGCTGAACTAACCGTGCAAATGCTATCGGAAATGGTTAAAGATATAAATACCATGGGTACGCGTAGTTCAGGCTTTCCTTTAGGCGGCAAAGAGGGCGACCAAACAGCGAACCAAGTTTGTGGTTGGACTTCAGCCTATCCCGCACGTGCTAAATTTTCCAGTGGTTTTCCTGAGTACGACCCCTTTTTATATGATTCAAATATCATGTTAGAAAATGGTGAAGCGGATGCTTTATGCTGGGTACAATCATTTAATAGCCAATCAACACCGCCTGTGACTGATGTGCCAACAATTGTTGTGGCTCGCTCGGGAATGGTTTTTGAGAAAGAACCGGATGTGTTTATTCCAGTAGGAACGCCAGGGATTGACCATGCAGGTCACGCTTATCGCTTAGATAATGTGGTTGCTATTCGTCTTAAAAAATTGCGTGAGTCAGGTTTGCCAAGTACGGCAGATATTTTAAATGCAATTGAACACGCTTTGTAGGAAAGAATAATCATGTTGATAAAATTAAGTGGTGGAACGGTTTATGATCCTGCCAGTGGAATTGATGGACAAGTTAAAACGCTTTTTGTTTTAGATGGTAAATTTATTAATCAGCCTCCTGCGGATAGGCCGATTGATAAAGAATACGATTTAAAAGGTAAAATCGTGATGTCTGGCGCGATTGATATGCATACGCATATTGGTGGTGGTAAAGGCAATATTGCACGGATGTTAATTCCGGAAGATCATCGTCATGATCCTGTGCATCGTTCAGATATTACCCGTTCAGGGTGTGGTCATGCGATGCCAAGTAGTTTTACTACGGGGTATCGTTATGCAGAAATGGGTTATACCGCAGGGTTTGAACCGGCTATTTTGCCGATTAATGCCCGTCAAGCACATATGGAAATGGCAGATATTCCCATTTTAGATAAAGGGGGGTATGTGATGCTCGGCAGTGATGATTATTTACTGCGTATGCTCACGGCTAAAAAAGATCAAAAAGCGATTAATGATTATGTCGCTTGGACGATGAATGCCGCCAAAGCCATTGGCGTTAAAGTGGTTAATCCGGGTGGGATTAATGCCTTTAAATTTAATCAGCGCCAGCTTGATTTAGATGAAAAAAATGCACATTATGAAGTGACTCCTCGCGAAATTTTGCAGGTGTTAGCAACGGCAGTCAAAGAAATCGGTGTTAAGCATCCATTGCATGTACACGGTTGTAACTTAGGGGTACCTGGCAATGTAGATACTACCCTAGATACTATTCAAGGTATCGGTGGTTTGCCAATGCATCTCACACATATTCAGTTCCACAGTTACGGGGCAGAAGGGGACTTTAAGTTTTCATCTGGCGGTGCTGCGATTGCTGAATCGATTAACAAAAATAAAAATATCACCGCTGATGTGGGTCAGATTCTATTTGGTCAGACCATTACGGCATCAGGTGATAATATGCGCCAACACGCGAATCGTGATTTTGCTAACCCGAAAAAATGGGTGACGATGGATATTGAATGTGATGCGGGTTGTGGTGTGGTTCCATTTAAATACCGTGACCAGAACTTTGTTAATGCACTGCAATGGGCGATTGGTTTAGAAATTTTCTTATTAGTTAAAGATCCATGGCGTATCTTTTTAACAACTGACCATCCTAATGGTGCTCCATTTACCTCATATCCACATTTGATTCGTTTATTAATGGATAAAAGTTTCCGTAACGATATGTTGGCAACGATTCATCCTGAAGCTCAAAAAATGACGACACTGGGCTCTATTGATCGTGAATATACCATGCAGGAAATTGCTACATTAACTCGTGCTGGCGCGGCAAGGATTACTGGTTTAGTTGGGCGTGGTGCATTGGGTAAAGGTGACTGGGCAGATATTACGGTTTATACAGAAAATGAAAACCGCGAAACCATGTTTGAAAAACCAGATTACGTCTTTAAAGATGGTGAAATGGTCGTTAAAGACGGTGAAGTCGTTAAAACTGTCTGGGGTACTACTCATGTGGTTAGGCCTGACTATGACAAGTCTGTCGAAAAAGACTTAAAGAAATACTTTGATAAATATATGACCATGAAAATGGGTAACTTTACGATTAGTGATGATGAAATCACTGAAGATGGGCGTGGTAGCTTGACTGTACACCCTACCGTAGGAGAGAAAGTATGATTATCAATGGAGTAACAATTGATGAGACTTTCGCTGAAGCTTTTGGAATGAAAGCAACACGGGCGATTATTACCGCACAGAATGAAAAATGGGCGATGATTTCAGCGCAAGCGATGACAGGTTTTGCCACTTCAGTGATTGCTTGTGGTTGTGAAGCGGGTATCGAAAAAGTATTAGACCCTTCTGAAACACCTGATGGTCGACCTGGCGTATCAATCCTAATTTTTGCCATGGGAGGCAAAGGGCTTGCCAAGCAACTGGAAACCAGAGCAGGACAATGTGTGCTTACATCACCTACCTCAGCTTTATTTGCGGGGATAGATGAAGGCGTACAAATTCCTTTGGGTAAAAACCTGCGTTATTTTGGCGATGGCTTTCAAATAGCTAAAAAAATTGCCGGCAAGCGTTATTGGCGTGTACCTGTAATGGATGGTGAATTTTTAACTGAAGAAACCACTGGGCGTGTCGAAGCGGTTGGTGGTGGTAACTTTTTGGTTTTAGCAAAATCACAACCTCAAGCATTAGCCGCTTGTGAAGCTGCGATTGAAGAAATGCGTAAGATGCCAAATGTGATTATGCCATTCCCTGGTGGTGTAGTGCGTTCTGGTTCTAAAGTGGGTTCAAAATATCCTGCTTTGGGCGCATCAACCAATGATGCTTTTTGTCCAACCTTAAAAGGCATGACAAAAACTGAATTGCCTGCAGACTGTGAATCAGTGATGGAAATAGTTATTGATGGTTTAACTAAGGAAGATATTGATAAGGCAATGCGAGTAGGCATACAGGCAGTCTGTGATCTGGGTGCTGAAAATGGAATCCAACGAATCAGTGCAGGTAACTACGGCGGTAAATTAGGACCGTTCCACTTTCATTTAAGGGAGATTATGGCATGAGCGCATTAACATTTACCATGAAACAGAGGCTGGATCAGCGTGTCGATATGTCGCCTTTAATTTGCAATAAACTGGAAGGGTTGGAACCTGCTGAAATTGCGGCAATTGAATTGCAAAACGGTAAAAGTAAAATACGTGTTGACTCGCTTTTTAGAATTAAAGGTTCTGATGCACAAAATATTGTTATAGACGGCAGTTTTTCTAAGTTGGACTTTATTGGCAAACAACTGGATGGGGGAAGTATTACCATTTACGGCGATGTCGGTGCTTATTTAGGCCAGGAAATGAAAGCCGGCTCAATTAAAGTGAACGGCAACACCGGTATTTATGCCGCGTGCGAAATGAAGAATGGTTATCTGGAAATAAAAGGTAATGCCGGTGATTTTTTAGCAGCCGCTTTACCTGGCAATAAACAAGGTATGAAAGGTGGTACTGTCTTAGTCAAAGGCAATGTAGGTGAGCGTGCCGGTGATCATATGCGACGAGGTACTTTGTTGATCGAAGGTGATACCGGTGATTATTGTGGCTCTAGAATGGTGGCAGGTACGATTGCTGTAATGGGACAAACGGGTCGTTATTTAGGCTATGCCATGCGCAGAGGGACTTTGTTGTTATGGAACCAGCCACAGTTATCTGCGACATTTAATGACTGTGGTTCGCATACCTTGGCATTTTTACCGATTTTGTTTGCATCATTTAGAACGCTTAATTCCAAATTTGCTAAAGAATCGGCGGCCTTTAACCGGGTGCAGCGCTATGGAGGCGATATGTCTGAAACAGGGAAAGCTGAGATTTTAGTAAAAATATAAAGATCACGGGGCGGACTAAAGTTCGCCTTATAATTGTTAAAATGACTGTAAGCGATCAGGTCCCCGGGTGTGATTTAAAGTGAAGTAAATTTGAATTGTATTATTGTAGAGCGGACTTCAGTCCGCTATATTTCAGCATGATTTGCGGACTGAAGTCCGCTCTACAATATTGCTGAATACAATTACTTCACTTTTAATCACATCCTAGGTCCCTTCTTTGGAAAAGCGGGGTTAGAGGAGTTTTATTACATAATTCTCCTTAATCCCTTTTTTCATAAAAGACATTTTTATTAAGCTAGACCTGCGCGGTTATATTGTTGTTTAGAAAGTACTTATAAGGAACCTAATTCGAATATGAAAGAAACGCTTGCTGATATTTTAATTGTTGATGACACCGTCGAAAACTTACAATTGTTATCTAATATCCTCAAAGAAACTGGCTATAAAGTTAGGCCTGCCACTAATGGAAAATTAGCGTTAAAAGCCGTAGAAACCAAACAGCCTGATCTGATCTTATTAGATATAAAAATGCCTGAAATGAATGGTTATGAAGTCTGTTCTATTTTAAAGGCTAATCCAGCGACTAAAGATATTCCAGTCCTTTTTATCAGTGCGTTAAATGATATCAATGACAAGCTAAACGCATTTCAAGTGGGTGGTTTAGACTATATTACTAAGCCTTTTCAGTTTGAAGAAGTCAAAGCACGAGTTTCAACACATCTGCAATTAAAAGCTTACCAAAATAATATGGAAGCTAAAATCAAAGAAGGTGTGGAAAGGGTTGAGGTGTTAACACAGGAAATTATAGATACTCAACGCGAAGTCATTTATACCATGGGGGAAATTTGTGAAACACGTTCCCATGAAACGGGTATGCATATTAAACGGGTTGCTGAATATTGCTATTTGCTAGCTCATCTTGCAGATAGTGAAGATGCATGGCTGATAAAACAGGCGTCACCTATGCATGATATAGGTAAGGTAGCTGTGCCGGATACTGTTTTGAACAAACCCGGAGCATATAACGCTGAAGAATGGGCTGTTATGCAAACACATAGTGCACTAGGCTATAAAATGCTCTCAGTTTCGCATCGGCCCTTATTTAAAATGGCGGCTAATATTGCTTTTGAGCATCATGAAAAATGGGATGGTTCGGGGTACCCTCGTGGATTAAAGGGTAATGATATTAGTTTTGAAGCACGGGTATGTGCGATTGCTGATGTTTTTGATGCCTTAGGTAGTGATCGATGTTATAAAAAAGCATGGTCTATGGAAGAAATTGCTGCATATTTTAAAGAACAACGTGGCAAGCATTTTGATCCTCAGCTGATTGATTTGTTTTTTGCTTCATTTGATGATTTTTTATCGATTAATCATAAATTCAGATAAATCGTAGTTACATTAACGTAGTCATTCACTTCCCCTTTGGAAAAGGAGGATTGAGGGGGATTGTGTAATAAAATCTCCCCTAACCCCTCTTTTCCAAAGAGGGGGACTGAATGTTTACACATTAACAGGTAGGTATATATGAAGTATATGGTTACTTTGCTGGGTTTGTTTTTCCTGGCCAATAGTAATATTGCCTTGTGTTTTGATGTGGTAGAGCCAGAGGAAGTGGGTCTATCAACAGAACGCTTAAAACGTGTCGATCAGCTAATCGATCAACATATTAGTGAAAAGAAGATTGCTGGTGCAGTCACCTTGATTGCACGTAAAGGTGAAATAGCTCACCTGCATGCTGCTGGCTTGGCTGATATCAATAAGCCTATGCAGGCTGATTCGATATTTAGAATCGTTTCAATGACTAAACCTATAACCAGCACTGCAATTATGGTGCTTTATGAACAGGGTAAGTTACTGCTTTCTGATCCCGTCTCAAAATATATTCCAGAATTCAAAAATCAAAAAGTGATAGAAATGCTGCCTAAAGGTAGCGATTTTCCTTATAAGTTAGTCCCTGTTAAGCGTGAAGTGACTATTCATGATTTATTAACCCATACCTCAGGCATTTTATATTTAGCCTCAACGGGCTGGTTTCCTAATGACAAGCGTGAGCAAGTTGTTAGCTTTTACCGGGATGCAGGGATTACTGATGGTTTTTGTCGTCCAGATGAAACCATTGGGGATATGGTCAAGCGTTTAGCTAAATTGCCTTTGTATGCACAGCCTGGAGAAGAATGGGAATATGGGTTGTCTGTCGATGTATTAGGTTACTTGATTGAAGTCATTTCCGGGCAGAAGTTTGATCAATTTGTACAAACAGAAATTTTTCAGCCGCTGAAAATGAAGGACAGCCATTTTTATATTCCTGAGCAAAAATTAAGTCGATTGGCTGCAGACTGGAATAGTGACTGGAAAGGTTCTTTAACCCGTGTGACTGGGCCATTAATTGACGGTGATTTAGCATTGTGCCCTAATGATGCTTATGAAACCTCTGGTAAATATCTCTCAGGGGGAGCCAGTGTGTTATCAACAGCCTATGATTATTTTCGATTTGCCCAAATGTTTCTTAATAATGGCGAGTTGGATGGGGTTCGCTTGCTAAGCAGAAAAACAGTCGAGTTAATGACCGCCACTAATCACATTGGTGAGCATGATGCGACTTTGTTGCACAGTCATGGCTGGAAATTTGGCTTGGGATTTGCCATCCAACAGGATAGAAGTCATAACGTAGATAGTGGCGATAAAGGTGTCTTTGAATGGGCTGGCTATTATTCGACCCGTTTTAGTATTAATCCTAAAGAGCAAACTGTGACGATCTTTTTATCACAAACATCACCTTTTGGTGCGCATTTTGGTTTGTGGGATAAAGTGACAGCACTTTCAAGCTCTGCTATTGCTGATTAATGGAGTAACGAATATGAGAAATAAAACTAAATTATTTTGGTCTTTTGTATTTTGTTTGGTTATGTATTCAAGTACAAGCTTTGCCACAGGCCCTCGAGTCGCCCCCAGCTTATTTGTGGCCAATGTAAATCAAATACATGCAATGGAGTTTCCTCCTTTTATTAGCAGTACTGCTAAAAATCAAGGTCTGTTAATCGAGTTGATAAAAAGAGTCTTAAAAGCAGAAAAAATAGCAGGGGATATCAATGTTTTGCCCTCACAAAATATGATTAAGTATTATTTTTCCCGGGAAAATGCCTTAGCAATGATTGGGCATGATTTTAATTTGAATAAAAGTGAGCAGAAAAAAGCACTTTTTATCCCCGTGTTATCGACAGATGAATATTATTTTTCATATAACTCAGCTGAGAGGGCTGCGTTAAACTGGAATGGCAAGCTAAGCAGTTTTCAAGACAAAACCTATGGTACTAACAAAGGGGCTAGTGTAAAAAAATACAAAGCCGCAGGTATCAAGATTAAGTACGCTAGATTACAAGCCTTGCTAAAAAAAATGCAAAATCAGGAGGTCGACTTTATACGTGAGCCTGAATTAACAGTACAGACATTGACTGAGCAATACATGCCTAATGAAAAGCATTTGTTTGTAAGGCTGGAACCTAAGGCTGGAGAAATTTTGTTAGGTATTGTTTTTAATGCTGAGCATCCTGACGGTAGAGGTTCGGCAAAAAAATTCAAACAAGGGTTAAATAAAATCATTGCTAATGGTGAGTTTAAAAGCATTTTACAAAAGCATTTAGGTGATGACGCTAATATGTTGTCATACATAAAGCATTTAAACGTTAAGTAAGTACCAATGTCTATTTAATGTAACATTTTCAAAGATCATGAGTGTTTGTAGGAGCGTCCGCCCTCGGCGCGAATAAAACCATGCTCTTTTCTCTAATAAATTTAAAAAATCGCGCCGAGGGCGGACGCTCCTACACGACACCATTTTTGTTAAATTAATTTTTCGTTGATACTTAGTAGGTCTAATGTTTAAAATAAATTTTATTATTTGGGCGCTGTTAATTCCTTTGTCTTGTTTTGGCGAGGTGATTGAATTTGGGGCAAATGAAAGTCCTCCTTTCTGGTCAAAAAAAATGCATGCCGATGGTATGTGTGGCGAAATTCTACAAGAAATGTCTGTGTTGGCTGCGGTGGAATCAAACATTAGCTTTAAACCGCTGAATCGTCTTATTGAAGATAGTCAAAATAATGATTTAGGTAATCCATCTTTATACCTACAGCACAGTGATTTTGCCAGTATTATCCCAATTGCGGTTTATCGTACTGCCTTTTATTACTACAAACCCAATCATCCCTCTGGCATTGATTTACAAAGCTTAGCAGATCTAAAGCAGTACAAAATAGGCATACTTAAAGGGACTTTAGTTGATAGGCTAGCGTTTGAGCAGCAGGGCATCCACTTTGAAACCAGCTATAAGCAACAATCAATTTTTAAAAAACTTAAATTAGGGCGAATTGATTTGGCATTGGTCATTGATTTAGTTGGCCAACAGACAGTTCATGCTTTATATCCCAATCTGAAAGATCAATTTTCGGCTATCGAGTTGGCTAATAGTGCCTCACCTATTGCTATTATGCTCAATGAAGAGCAGCCGAATGCAAAAACAATTGGTGCTAAGTATCAACAAGCGTTAAAGACATTGATTGATGAAGGCAGGTATCAACAAATTATTAAAAAACATACGGGCCAAATAGATTTGGCTTCAAACTGGCGCGAAGAGTTGGAGCGATTTAGTCAGCTTTATAATTTTGTCACTGAAGAATAAACTTAATGTCTAGTATCAAAACAAAAATTTCGGTTTACTTGCTTTTAGTGGTTTTTATGAGCACTAGTATTTATGCATTGATTGAATTTCAGGAAATAAAACAAAACTTAGACAGTGAGCTTGAGTTAAGTGGTGAGCAAACGATCAGTCGCTTAGCAAAAAATTTAGTTTTGCCTTTATGGGAAATGGATGACGAATGGATTAATGAAATTATTTTGACTGAAATGATGAATAACAATTTACAGGCAATTGTTGTGAGAGGTGCAGATAATTTATTAGTGGCACAGCGACGAGATGAAGACTGGAAAGTCACATCGGGCTATCAAGAACTAACCGGTGATTTTGTTTTTAGACAACGTAAAATCATGCATGATACCGAGTCTATTGGACAGGTAGAAGTTTATTTAAGCACTCAATTTATAAAAACGAAACTACAGGATCAATTAATTAAAACCATTGTCAGTATGTTGATGCTGGGTTTTGTTCTGTTTGTTTTTGTAGAGTTTATGCTTAGTAAAATAGTAGTGAAGCCTTTGAGAGATTTGGTGTTTGCTACCAAAAAATTGGCAAAAGGGCATTATGATATTCATCTGGATGTTAAGAAAAAAGATGAAATTGGCAGGCTCGCTAATGACTTTAATACCATGCTTGATCAGCTTGTATTAAGAAAAGATGAGCGGAATAATGCAATGGTTGCGCTTGAGCAATCTAAAAATGAGTTGCTTGACTTAAATGAAAGCTTGGAACAACACGTTGTAGAGCGTACTCAGGATTTAGAAAAAAGTAATGCGCATTTACAAAAGCTGAGTGCTGATTTTGAAAAATCAAAGAATGAAGCAGAGATCGCCAATCGGTCTAAAAGTATTTTTTTGGCTAATATGAGTCATGAATTGCGTACTCCGATGAACGCGGTGTTAGGTTTTTCGCGTTTGATGAAAGACGATATTAATGTAACGCCAGCTCAAAAAGAAAATTTAGAAATTATTAATCGAAGTGGCAATCATTTGCTTAACTTGATAAATGATGTGCTTGATATGGCGAAAATTGAATCAGGGCGTATGGAATTAGCTAACCAGCCTTTTGATTTGGGGGTATTGATTCGAGACATTATAGATTTGATGCAGGAAAGAGCCGAAAGTAAAACGTTGATATTAGAATTAGACCAGTCCTCATCTTTTCCAAGGTATGTTAATAGTGATGCCGCTAAAATCAGACAGATTTTAGTCAATTTATTAAGCAATGCAATTAAGTGTACAGATAAGGGGAGTGTCGTTTTACGCTTAAATACGCTAGAAGTGCAGGATAAAAATACGATTACCTTAAACTTAGAAGTTGAGGATACTGGTAGGGGGATCGCTAAAGAACAGATACCGCTAATTTTTAGTGCGTTTATGCAAGCAGGTGAGCAAGCAGACCAAAATGGTACGGGCTTGGGCTTAGCGATTACCAATCAATATGTTGAATTGATGGGAGGTGATGTTTCAGTGCGTAGTGAACTGGGAGAAGGTGCGTTATTTCGAGTGCAAATTCCTGTTCAAAAAGTTAATGAAAAAACAGCTATACAGATCAAACCTGTCTCCGTACAAAAGGTTATTGGTATTGCACCAGGTCAATCGCACAAGCGGATATTAGTTGTAGAGGATCAGCTGGAAAACAGATTATTGTTAAAACGATTATTAGAATCCGTTGGCTTTAGCGTGTATGAAGCGGTGAATGGACAAGAGGGTATTGAGCAATTTAAGACATGGAATCCAGATTTTATCTGGATGGACAGGCGAATGCCTGTGATGGATGGCATTGAAGCCATAAAACAAATTAGAGCTTTGCCTGGTGGAGATGTTGTTAATATTGTTGCGGTGACAGCCTCGGTATTTGATCAGGAACGCCAAACACTTATACAAGCGGGTGCAAGTGAGATTGTGAACAAACCCTATAGGGATGAAGAAATATTTGATTGTATGGCTAAATATCTTGGCATTCAGTATGTTTATGATGAAGATGCCATAGAAAGTACCATGAAGTCTGCTGATATATCAGCAGAACAGATAAGTAATATTCCTGAACACTTAATCGCTGAATTAAACGATGCGGCAACCAGTTTAGATATAGAGCAGAGTGTTGTTGCGATTAAAAAAATCAATCAAATTGATAGTGGTTTAGCAAACCAATTGCAACAATTAGTCGATCAATTTGAATTTGAACGCTTGCTTGAGAAAATAACGCAATAAATAGCAATACCCGTGTGGAAATATTGACATGCTAAGTTACATTTTTTTATTCCACTGATAAATAAGACCTTTTAGTAAAAGGCATTTTTTATGCTTCATTTTATAGTAAATAAATGAAGTGGTGGTTGTTATGAAAACATTAAATAGTAGTGGCGAAGTGAATACTGTCAGGGCGGTATTTATCGAAATATTGAGTGATGAATTTACATCAAAAACAGGTGTTGGAGTTTATGCTTATCTTGCACCTATGGATGTTAATAAATTTTTTAAAGAATATTTACATCAAAGTGTGCCGATTAGGAAGTTTGCTAAGCAGTGTGTAAGAATTACTTTAATCTAAAAGTAATACGGAATATAGTCTAGTCGTTGTAATGCCTTGGTAGTAATACTAAAATGGTTGTCTTTTATTTGTAAGCGTTCAGTCACACTCTCCTAGGAAAAGAGAGCTTAGGGGGAGGTGAACAGTTACTTTTCTCCAGTCAAAATCATTAAACTATTTAAAACAATAGAAATGATGAACTATTTTTACCTGTTGTAATATAAAAAATGAACGATAAAAACATAATGGACACCTCAAATTTAAGAGGTGATTTTTTTGGTGGCTTAACTGCCGGTGTTGTTGCCTTACCTTTAGCATTGGCTTTTGGTTTGCAATCCGGAATGGGAGCTATTGCCGGCTTGTATGGTGCAATAGCCATAGGTATGATTGCTGCCTGGTTTGGTGGTACGCCTACCCAGATTAGTGGCCCTACCGGTCCTATGACTGTGGTTTCTGCTGTTGTTATTTCAACAGCTATTGATACCCATGGAGGAACGCTGGAGTCAGCAATGGGTACTATTATTGCTATTTTTTTACTCGCAGGTGTTTTTCAGATTTTATTAGGCGTGTTTAAAATTGGTCAATATATACGCTATATGCCGTACCCTGTGGTGTCCGGGTTTATGAGTGGTATTGGTGTCATTATTATTGTATTGCAGATTTTCCCCTTTTTAGGTCACACTTCTCCAAAGAAGATTCTGGATATTTTTTCAGAATTACCTACCATTGTTGACCAAATCAATATTGCTTCTGTTGCATTGTCATTGGCAACGATTGTGACCATTTATATTTTTCCACGAATTACAAGACTGATACCCAGTGCCTTAGTTGCCTTAGTTGCATTAACGGTTGTTTCAACTGTGATGGGGCTGGATGTCAAAATAATTGGTGATATTCCTGAAGGTTTACCCGCCTTACAAATTGACACTTTATCTAACATTGATTTGAGTCACCCAATGTTACTTATTATTCCTGCATTAACCTTAGCCGCTTTAGGAACGATAGATTCATTATTAACATCTATCGTTGCAGATAATATGACAAAGACACGACACGATAGTAATAAAGAATTGATAGGACAGGGTCTGGGAAATATGGGTGCAGCAATGATTGGCGGTATCCCGGGTGCGGGTGCAACTATGCGTACGGTGGTGAATATTAATTCGGGTGGTACAACTAGAGTTTCCGGTGTTATTCATGGCGTGGCGCTATTAGTTGTACTGTTAGGAGCTGGAGCTTACGCTAAATTAATCCCTTTACCTGTTTTGGCAGGTATTTTGATTACGGTTGGTATAGGTATTATTGACTACAAAGGAATTAAGCATATTCCTCAGGTACCTAAGACAGATTCAATTATTATGCTGGTTGTGTTATCTATGACCGTCTTTGTTGATTTATTGCAAGCTGTTGCTGTGGGTATGGTATTAGCATCCGTGCTGTTCATGAAGAAAATGAGTGATATTGTTGAAGAGCAATTAACGGGTGGTTCTGTGGGGAGTTTTGCTAGAGAAGAAGCCTGGGAAGATGAGGCTAGTATTTCTGAGGAAGTTAGACAGCAGGTTTATATTAAACGCTTTGATGGTCCCGTATTTTTTGGCTTTGTTTCCACGTTACAAGAAAGAATCAGTGTATTGCCAGAAGTAACCGTAGTCATCTTACGTATGCGGCAAGTACCCTATATAGATCAATCAGGTATTTATGCGATTGAAGATGCGGTTCTGGCCCTTAAAGAACGAGGAATTATTGTGTTAATGACAGGGGTTCAACAACAGCCTAGGGATATGTTTGGTAATGTAGGATTGATTTCTGGGCTAATTCCAGATGAACATGTGTTTGAACGCTTTTCTCACTGTATTTCTGCTTTGGAAGCGGGGACAGTTAAGCCAGATCCAGGTAAGCATAAAAACATAGTATGGCGGTTGAATTAATCAAAAAGCCTTGTTAATAGCTAGTACATACTGAAAAGAGTGTTGGTTTTTAGCCCGTAGGTCCGATTAGCGTAGCGTAATCGGACGCATGTTTATTGTGCTAATATTACCGCTTTCCAGAGTGATAT
>ENA-ORXI01001147-ORXI01001147.1-sediment-metagenome-genome-assembly--contig:-NODE-1147-length-21014-cov-10.307637_pt1 | contig 21014 bp, 10 predicted proteins | sample MGYA00237861_ERZ511468 | MGnify/ENA primary metagenome ERZ511468 (study PRJEB26299, sample SAMN06266213) | sediment metagenome | isolation source: Hudson Canyon methane seep mesocosm | place...
GCGGGCAGTTTGTTATATCGACTACCGCTGACGATTATTTTGTTGGGTAAACTGGATGGCAGTGTGGGATATTGTTTGATAATGGTTTTACGTCCCCCGATTACATCACCTACTGTAGGGTCGGTCAGATTGTTTGTTATATGGTCTTGCAGTTTTTGTTGTGCCTGGCTTTGTGCATTTTGCAGGACGCTGGCATCAAAGCCTGTGACCCAGCTTTCAGTTTCATTGACTGTGCCACTATCGATAAAGCTTTGGGGCAGTTGTTCGGGATCTATACCGCTGATCTGGATAACATCCAGGCCTTGTTTATATTCATATTGTTTGTAACTGGGATCCAGTACTATCCAGCTATCTGCTGCTTTGTTTTTTGCTCCACGCGAAGGAAAGTAGTCGATGGCGGCTTCTACCCAGATGTGTTCCAGTCTGATTTTAGTGATTTGTCCGCCACTGACGATTGTGGTGATGGGGATGCCGCCTGATGAGGCGTAGTTTGCGGCCGCGGTGACATTATCAAACCCACCGGCCCAGTTTTTAAACTTTTCAGCACTTACATCTATGCTACCGTGGACATAGCGAGCCGGGATTTTTGACGCTCTCAATAAGGCGATGGTTAAGCTGGCTATGTCCATGGCGTTTCCGCGTTTTGCTGATAGCGTGAGCTGGGCATCTTGTATGGCTCCCCAGCTGGGGAGCCATTCTATGTTGTTTCTGACCCAGTGATATATTTTAACGGGGTCGTGATTGAGCTCTGTGGCTTTGTCTTTTATCCCCTGTGTGAGGGTGATTTCATCTGTTTCTGTTAAATAGGCAGGGTTACTGGCCCCTGCTAGTTTGTCAAAGCTGAAGTCGCCTAAGGCGGCTAGCTGGGAATAAGGGGTATTATGAAGTCCTGACTGGATAAATTCGTCCTCTGTCAGTTTGGGTTTATTATCGGGCCGGGCTTTTAGATGACGGTTGGGCAGTTGGTCCGGATCAAACGGTTGTTGTGAGCGTTTATTTTTATTTCCTTTTAAACGTTCGCTGAGTCGCATTGCTTTTTGCATGCGGTCTGCTTCATCACTGCTGTTTTCCAGTGCTTGTAATTCGGTCAATAAGCTTGATATTTCTGCTCGATATCTGTCGACGGTTTGCTGGTGCCGATCAAGTATGATGATGGGAAGGTTGTGCCTTTCCAGTTTGGCTTTGACTTTGGCAAAACTTTTTATGACTTTTTTGTCGAGTTTTACCAGGGCTTTGCGCAGTTTTTTCAGGTCATCCAATTCTGCCAATACATTGAGCTTCCTGATCAGTTTATGCTCAAGTTTAGCCATTTTTCGCTCAATCTTCTGTAGCGTTTTGGCAAGCTTGCTATCATCATCGTCTGCCACACTCACTGTTGCTGAATTTTTTTTCAGTTCTGCTTTTGCTGCCATTACCGTGGGTGTCAGGATCATCATGCTAAAAGCGATGAGTACGGTCATGGCTGTGGTACGCATAAAGCGATTAGCTTGTCTTAAGCTGTTTATGATTGAGTTGTCCATGTTTATCCCGTTCTGTTTATTACGTTTTAAGTCAGTCTATTGTTTATTTCGGTTAAAGCTGTTGTGCAATAACTCGAATGGCATGATCCAGTTGCAGTCTTATGGTTTTGGACTGGTGTAATGTTTTTTTGTCAAAATGATCTGTCGCATTTATGGCGTATTTTAGTGCTTTGTCGTTTTGACCTTTATCAAGGTATTCTTGTGCTTTTTCAATGTCTTCACGGATTTTTTTATAGGCTTTTTGCTGTAGCTCGGGGCGTTGCAATATTTCCTGTAAGGTGGCTGCTTTATCGATGTCTAATATAAGATCAAGATGAGTATAATCCGTCAAATTTGGTGTTGTTCCCACTTGTATCAAACTGCTTATTTCAATATTCCCCTCAACTGCGGGTAACTTAAGCCAGAAATTCAATGACGCTGCTGATTCCACCGTGTTTTCTGTTGCCAAATCAAATGTCCAGAACAAACGATTGCTTACTTGTTGCGCCAACCCTGCATCTAAAATTGTTGTATCGTCAGGAATGGTGATCATTGCCTGACCTGGGGTGGCAATGCCCATATTTATGAGGTCAAGACGCATTGCCACGGGTGCACCTACAACGGTGTTTGTCGTTTCAGGTTTTATCTCTTGTATGCTGGCAAGTATGAGTTCTGCAAATAATGGGGCTGCATTTATTTGACTGGCTTGAGCCAGTAAATCAAAACCGGCAAAGACACTATGGCCTTCTCCATAACGATGTCGAGTCAAAGCTATCATTTGGCTGCTACCTAAATAATAGGCTAATACTTGTGCCCCTTGTGTTGAGACTTTAACTGCGTTTCCATCAAACATCCAGTCACTGCTTCCTGTAAGCGGAAAGCTTGATAGTTGTATATCTATCCCTTCTGTATGTTTGAGTTCTCCTTTAAATTTTAACCCCAGAGTTGTCTCTAATTTATTATGCCGATGATCATGCCCTCCAGCTAGCAATAAACCATCACCACGGAATATAGCCTCTCGCAATTCTTGCTGTACCTGTTCTGCAAGTTTTTCCTGTTTAGAAAACAGTACATAGCGCGTATAGGAGCCTGTTCTAAATTCACGTGTAAAGGCATCTGTATCTGTTACTAGAGTGTAGCTCTTTTGATTATCTGTAAGAAGTGTTTCCAGATAAGCCTGTTGCCTTGCAAGACTAGGTGTATTGGATATGTGATGTAAGTTGTCATCGTCACACTCATCATCATCGTCTTTGTCATCATGGTCTTCGTCATCGTCTGAACTCTTCGACTCTTTTTTATCATCACAATTTGATTTATGACCAGAACTACTATCCAGTAGCACTAATAATCTACCTTCACTTACTGTATTTAAATGACTTTGTATATTGATGGGGGGGGCAGTCAGAATAAAACTGTCATTGGCAATTGTTATCCATTGCTTATTAACTTTCCCTTGTAATATGCAGGCATAAACACCTAGCTGTAGGTTGCTGGTAGTTATTTCTCTAGTTGTTGAATAGGCTTTTGAGTTAATCAAATCAACCGATATTTCGTGAGTATGAATAACTTGAGCACTATCAATATTAACCAGAAGCTGACGAACGGGCTGCCCTAACAAATCAGTAGCCCCCTTAAAGCTTAATGTATCAGTACAAGTTTGTAGTTGACCTTGATCTAAAGTTTCTAATTGTGCTGAAACGGTACCTGTTAGCAATTGCTTAAGGTCAGCCTGAACTTCAAACTGAGTAGTTCCATTTGCTAATAAAATGCCTGTACTACTAACTAGCCGACTTGTTACGGTGTAAATGCCTTCTGCCGCATTGGATAGTGAGTATATTGTGGTAATAGACTTTGATGCACCACTCAACAAAGTCGCCTGGCTTGCTGTTTCAGTAAATACCGATGTACCTGATGGATCGTTAACAATAATTTCTATACTAGCATCATCAATAATTTGATTAATTGTCAGATTTTTTGTCAAATTGAATATTTGAACTACATCAGAGATGTTATAAATAGGTTTATCTGTGTTTGTTCTCAATGTAGCCAAGGGTTCGCCATTAATCGAATGGCGAATTTCAAAGGTACTGCTGGCTTCATTGATAACCTCCCCTCTTAGGTTGAAGAGTTTTCCTATTAGAATATAATTCCCTGCCTGATATTTAGCTGTATGCCAAAGTTCGGGTAACGCAATATTAACTCCACCAGCCAATGGCCCAATCTGGTGTGTCGGGTAAACTTGCACAATATTTCCGAGTGGGTCTTCTAGCTGTAGTGATGTTTTAAATTCGCCAGCTACTCCGCTAGAATTTGTCACAGATAATTGAAATTGAACTGGGCTATCAGGACCATAAACAAGTTGATTGCTTGCAACAAGGATCTCACCGGTCGATGTTTGGGGCAAGACTGGCAAAGTTACTCTGTTATTCGTCTCATTACACTCTGGAAGTCGATTATCATAATCGGCAATAACATAAATATCATCCTCTGCTGTAAGTGAATCGATATTATTTAATTGAATGTCCTGATAATCTCCTTGTGCCAGGTTATTTATTGCAACAATCCCAAGTAATTGCCCTTTATTTGCAGGGTCACCCTGATAAAATGCAATCCCTATTTCTGATACAAGAGCTCCGGAACCCGCGTTACCAATGCGCACACTTATGCTGGCCGGTTGCATATTGCCATTATCCTGTATGGTTAAGACTGAAGCTGTGATATCAGTTAATAACGCAGGGTCTCGATCAGTAAAAGTATTGAGACGATAGGAATTATGTGTCAACCAGGAGGGCCGTTCAAACTGAGGGATAGTGCCATCATCATTGATATTCGTAATGTGGTAACTGTGTTGGTTCCAAATTGAACGCGTTGGCATCCAGGTGTTTTTTCTATCTTCATAGACACGAATACCCGTTGCCCCTCCGAATGCATATGAATTGCTACAAACTACAATATCAGCATGGTTGTCTTTATCAATATCTGCGATAACAGGTAGCTCATAAGTAGTTCCACTGGTATTGGGCGTCGCAAATAATTCTTCACCATCTGATCCCTTATACACACGTAAAAAGTATTCGTCGTTATAAACTACTTCTGCATCCCCATCACCATCAAAATCAAAAACTGAAGAACCTGTTAATGAACTAGTATCACTTATCACTTTGCTCCAAAGAATACTTCCATCTGAGCTAAAGACAGTATAACGACGAGCACCTGCAACTCCAATGTTTTGATTGCCATCACCATTCATATCAGCAATTATTGGCGCTCCGCCAGTTCCTCCACCTGGTAGTGTTACTGGCCCCCAAATGACTGTTCCATCATGATTAAGTAATGATACATGGCCAGAAGCAACAACAACTATTTCAGGATAATCATCTCCATCAAAATTAGCAACTGCGAGAAAACCATCGCCAATTGTTTCATTGCGCCATAATAACTGCCCTGTATTTGAATACGCTGATGCTCCAGAAATAACCTCCAAAAAGCCATCAAGGTTCAGATCTACAGCAATTGGTAACCCTCCTACGCTTGCACTTGAGCTCCCCCAATAACCTGACCATTGCCAATATAATGTCCCATCGTTTCGTAACACCGTATTTCCTACGATAATTTCGGGGCTACCATCATTATCCAAATCTGCTATCGAGGTGCCACCCCAAAAAATCTGCTGAGGTATTGTACTTTGCCATTTGAATTCGCCCGTGTGTTCAAAAACAATGATTCCACCTCCATTTTTTGGAGCAATAATCTCAACCATTCCATCTAAATCAATATCCGCGACTGCAATGCTACCTTGTGGTGTAGTTCTATAATCAAGATCACTAACAGTCCATAGTTCATGTCCATCTATACCACTTACTGCTCTTAATACCCCATCAGAATGATGATTACTTCCTGAAAATGTGTGAAATATCACTCCAGGAGCATCTAACCCATCAATCACTCCATCGTTGTTGGTATCTTCAATTGGAGCGACGATGGGTATACTCATGACTTGATTATGAGATGAAAGGATGGAGCTTCCGTTCCATTCCCATTTCAAAACGGCATCAAAACTTCCAACCGCAGGATCTACTTTGCAGCGACTTGCTGATGAAACAAGGTTATTATCTTCTTCAGACTCATCCACTTGCCGGTTACTATCAACCATTGCCATAATTGGGCTATCTCTAAACAGACTTGTCCCGATGACAACAACTGCCATCGTTAATTTATCACCTTTTGCCAGGCCTGATGGCATGCTCTGAGTACCCAGTTCATTATCAATATCCAGGTCATACTGACCATTAAAATTACGGTCTTCAAATACAGTAACTTCAGCTGCTTGTGTTGCAGGAGCATTACCTTGGTTGGTAATAGTCAAGGTAACACTACCGCTAATTGATAATGTCTGTAGATGAGTGGCAACATTAGCTGAATCAATTGTTGATACGATAAGATCAGGTTTAGGATAATTCAAACCGATAGTGACATGAACAGTATCTGTACCAACACAGCCTTTATCATCCACTACAAATAAAGTTACATCACCATCAAAACCTGCATTAAAGGTATGTTCTGATAAATCACCGATTAAATCAATTTCGCTATCATTGTCTATATCCCATCCGTAAGTAACAATATTGCCTTGCGATCCAGTTCCGTCAAAGACGATAATATCTCTTGTTTTACCTAATATATCAATGCCTGCATTTGCTTCTGGTGATACATTACAAACCATACCGACAACACCATCAATTTCGGATTCAACAGACTGCCAGCCAGGTAGACTACTATCATCACCAATTGCGTTGTGTTTAATATGTTTAGGTGTATCAAAAATAGTAATTGAATTATCTGCTTTTAAACGAATATAACGGTATTGTTTTTGAGCAAAAGTGTAAAGACCTGCATAGTCATCTATATTAACGCCTCCCCCACAGACTGCTGCATTATCAGCCCAGCCTTGACTATATATTGTAACTAACGTCGCTAATGACCAGCCTTCAGGGAAAGTTGCATCAGGGTCGTTACTTCCCCATATGGTATATTCAATACCTTCTTGTGGAAATGGTCCATGATCTATCAGCGGTAATACGGTAACTGATGCCAATGCTTCGCCCAGATCCCAGATTCCATCAGCTCCAAAACCTGAGCCCATTGACCAGAAATCCAGCGAATTAGCCGCGGCAGTTATTGATGAAGAATCTACGCCGCCTCCTGCATAAGAAAATCCACACCCCTGAGGCGATGTGGCACGCCAGGTTCCAGGACGAGCACCTCTTACATGACTGCCAAGTAGGTAATTACTTGGTAACAAAGCATCAATAGTAAGTGCATTAAGCGTTTCAACATCAGTAATCACATAACTTGGATCAATATTATTTGTCACTATAACACTCACTGTTTGCAGTGCAATAGCCCCCTCACTATCACTTATAAGCAAGGTATACTCTCGTTTTCCAACCTGCTCTGTTGTAGGAATCCAACGGATAACACCTGTTAAGTCATTAATATCCATTCTTCCCGGGTTACCAGATAAGCCAAAAATCAATGGACTACCTTCTGGATCTATCACTTTAGGATGATACTCATAAACCTGTCCCACCACAGCATGCTCGGGTGCTGTTGAGAGAATAACAGGTGGCTTATTTCCTGAGACAGGTAACATTTGAGCTAACGCAATTGAAGCTAGATTGATGGAACTACCGCTATCTGCATTAATTGCATAACTGACCGTATTATATCCAGCCAGACTAAATTCCATACGAATGCTACCTGACTCTATACCGCTTAAATAAAATCTACCATTTCCATCAGTTTTAGTCATGTGACCAGTGCCCAATACCACATTAACTCCCAATAAAGGTAGCTGAGTTTTGGTATCAGCCACTTGCCCTTGAAGGGTTACCAGAGCTGGATTGGAAATTTTCACTAAAGACGCATTGAATTGCAGATTGGTTCCGCCCAGCAGAAATACATCTCCAGTTGCGTTCAGATACCCATCCAGTGATGCTGTCACCACAACATTCCCGGGGATAATATTTGTTATTAAGAACTGCCCATCTTGTTTTGTGTAGGTTGATAGGTTCTCCATTCCACTAATTGAAATCAACACACCTCGTAGAGGTTCTCCTGTAATAGCATCTATCATCATCCCGGAAAGACTACTCTCCTTGCTGGTATTGGTTACCAGGTTTAATGTGACATCCCCTAGATCAACCGTTCCACCAGCCGCTGCCGAAATAGAAAAAAGCTGTGTCTGGTATCCATTTTTCGTTACTTCTACCGTGGCTGTGCCTGCAGGAACATTGAATATATTAAAACCACCTTGACTATCACTTTGTACGGAAAAAGTACTGTTAAGAACATGAATAATCGCATCCGTAATGGGTAATAAAGTGACTGCATCAATTACCTGCCCTGTTATTTGAATTGGATTGGCTAGCGGATTAACTTGCAAGTTGGTATTGTATGAAAGTACTTCCCCCGCAATTAACATGACAGTCGAATTAACAGGATAATAACCATTTACTTCAAACGTTATAGAGACATTACCTGGAATAATATTACTGATCAAGTAATGCCCGTCTATATCTGTTATCGTTGAATATACTTGGCCATCAGATGTTGTGAGCGTAACATTAACATTATTCAACGGAGTATTTGTTCCCTCCTCTTTAACTGCGCCATATAAAACGGCGAGACCTGGAAGTGGAGCTGCTGTTTTCTGGGTATGCAATGCCTTGATAATTATCGCCGTAGTAAAGACATCATCTAACCAGGCACCATTACTTTGTTGTGTTGCCAATAGATGATCAACTAATGGCTGGTAAATTATAGTATCTGCTGTTACGGGAACCAATGAAGATAACATTGCTGCAGTTTCAAATAGCTCATCACTAGCGCCATTGGCAGAAATATGCGTAAGTAGATAATTATTAGCCCGAAAAATATTGTCAGATACTGCATATATATACCGATAAGCACTAAATGTCTGAGCTGCCAAGGCTGTAATATAAACAGATGCTTCATTGTCGTGTAAAGAGAAATATCCGGCTTGGTTTTGATTAGCTTGTAAATAACTTATGGCAAACCCTGCTGCCTTGGTTGAGGGTTTTTCTGTAATAGCGAATGCTTGTGCAGCAAATAAAGTGTCTATTACAGTACTGTTATACCCAGAAAACTCTCCAAAGCCACCATCTTGATTTTGATAACTTTGTAATTGATTAATCAGGTCGATATCTACCTGTCCTTGTTCAGCCTTGGCTATAATCAAGCGGGATAAGTACTCAGTCCCTTGATATGGTTCATTTTGTAGAAATTGTAATGATAAATCACTACTTGGTTGCTGGGAATTATTTACAATATGAAAAGTATCCAGTACTTCTGCCGTGCTTTGATATGGGGTAGCAATATCTAATCCACTAACGTAACTCCCTTCCTGCTGAATTTGGCTTTTCAGAAATTGAATACCCTCTGGAATCCCTGCGAGAGAAGCTTGAGGCAATAGCAAAAGCATGATCAAGAAAGTAAAATAAATTCGTATTGAATGCGTATTATTCATTGAATGAAATCCCTAAACATCTAGCAGTTATCTTATGCTGCAAAAGCATAGTATAGAAGCTAGTCACAATCAATCAAATACATGCCTTTCGAGTATAATCTCCCTTTTTTATATGAAAATTGTGCAGAACAGCACAAAAGTAGTAAAGCACTAACCACAATAGAGGGATTAAAAAACTTTACGAATTAGTTTCTTCCGTTTGTTTCTGGATTGTTTATTGCTGGGCGTAAAAAGTTTATTAATAACGAAAATACCGATGTTATTACTGCAGTATGACAACAGATCGAGTGAACTTTTAAATCAATCTAGTAGCCTAACTGCATTGGTCTTATCCACAAATAATATGGCATCAAACTGACGGTTTATTTGGGTGGTATTATAGTGATTAAGATGCTCCTCTTCTTCAACATAAACAACGCCAATGAACCGTTGATAAAATGTAGAAAAGCTTAGGCTACTAAGGTCCATAATAAACCTTGATAAACCCAGTTGATGGAATAAGTGTGAATAACTACCCTCCACTGCACCAGGCATTTTCATCAAGATTCCAGACTCCCCCCAGTTTTTTGAAGCGATTACCTCGCCTTGATAACTGAGTGCCCCCATCAGAAAAACTTGTTGTTTGCCAAATTGCTGCCGTAACAGTTGTCCAAGACTGACTTGCCCTACATCTTTCATTCCTGTTGCTCTGGCATCTCCTGTATGAGAATTATGAGCCCAAATAATCACTTTGGCATTTTTGTTATTTATTTTATGTTGCTTAATAATGTCATTAATTGTTTCTAGCATGACCTGTTCGCGTATATTCCATATTTCCGCATCTTGTGCTTCAAAGGTCATTCTAAAATATTGCTCTGCTGCCTGAATCATTTTGCTATTCATTAACAGATCAAAATAATCAGCCTTATTATTTATTAAATTTGCCTGTTTAGAAATGATATTTAACTGTTGTTGAGCCTGGGTTTGACAGGATAACGAAGGGGTTTCGACTGCATGCTTTCCATATTCCAGCGAATTATTTTTAAAGGCAGAAAAACATTGGTACATTGTCAGAAATTGAGCGTTCAAGGGGGTAGTATGTTTATTTAATAATTCGATATTTCGTGTAATTGATGTCGTTAAACTAAATAAGTCCATTCCATAAAAACTAACAGGCTGATGTCGATTACCACGGTTATAGAGTTTCATCCATTGTACAAACTCAACCAGAGTCTGATTTCTCCAGACCCAGGGGAAATACTTGTTAAACCCTATGAGTGCTTGTTTAGCAGATTGAGCAACAGTATTATTGATATATTGATTAACCTGTTGTCCTGCAGGCCAATTACCTTCAACTATCACTGCTGAAAAACCATGCTTCTCAATCAGATACTGAGTTATCTGTGCACGATATTGATAAAACTCGCGACTACCATGCGTTGCATCACCCAACATCACAATTTGCTTATCAGTAATCCATTGTTCTAAATGCTGGAAAGGAAATTGCTCTGGGGCAAACTCAATGGCACGTTTTGATAATTGTTGATTATTCCTTAAATCATTTTCTATATCTTGTCCCTTTACTGGGACAGAGAAAAATACAAGTCCAAGGAATATAAATAACAAGTTTACACGCATTTTTCTAATACCTCTTTCAAAGCAATATAGGGCATTAAATCGGGTGATGAAACGCTGTTGATTTTTTGATATAAACTTTGATATTGCAGAAGAATCTGTTTCCTTGCACTTCCTGTAAAGAAATGACCGACTGATACATCCGTTTGTTTTATTTCTTTAATGATTTGAGCCGTGATCAATTGAAAGTCATTCTGTAATTCAAGCCAGATTTTTTCCTCCCAAAAACCATCTAATTGTATTGTTTTTAAATAGCTATAAATCTGATCAAAACCTAAAAAAGCATTAATCTCTCTATGTAAATTCACAATAGAACTGAATGTACTATTGGTCTCAATGGTCAATGTGACTAAATAAGGAAAATCATCAATACTTTCTATAAAACATATTTCTTCAGCTAACTCATGATCAAACCCAGTAGATCTATAGTGTTCTATTTGTTTATCATACAGCTCAGAATGCTTTAAATCATGCTGAAAAAACACCTTGTATTCTTGCAAATATGTTTTATAGCATGACAATGTTTCATCATTTGGCTGATGCTTTTTTCCATTAATATATGCCCAACGACTAAAAATAAACAATATATTCTCAATGACCAGTAACACAGCATATTGATGCTCTGAACTGATTTTATTATCCTGATTGAAAACAGCCTGCCTTAATCTATCTGCCTCTATTACTTGATCAAAAACAAGATAACACAGAATTTTATCTGGTAAATAATTTTTATCTTCATGAGCTAACAGTAAAAATCGACAGCCAGCCTGATTTATTATTTTATTACTCACGCAAGTCGCTTTAATTTCTTTGGCTAAGGGATGAGAGACAACATCTTCTGCAAAAGCTTCGCTGACCTTTCCAGGAAAATATTTAAGTATAAAACGATTAAAATAATCTTGTTTAAGAAAGTCGGGGTTCTCGATCAATTGCTGAGTTAATTGCATTTTACTTGCAGCCATTAATACTGCTAATTCAGGGCGAGTTAATTTTGTCGAATGCCTGGATAAGACGTCTTTATCTGAAGAGAATGATTCAATTTTTCTATCTAAAAAGCTTGATGCTTCAAGCTGATCTGCCAACTGTAAATATGCTTTTGTCAGAGTTGAACTTCGTAGTTGTTCAAGCGATAAAGCTAAAGTCTGTTTATAATTATTTTGTAGTACAGCGTCACTGACCTGTTGGGTAAGACTCTTAAAAAACGTCGAGTAATCTGTTATCTTGTTTTTCTTATACAGATCCATTAGTAAGATTTTTAGATTAACTTCATGATCTGATATATCAACACCTGCTGAATTATCAATAGCATCAGTATTTACTCGACCGCCTGCCAGGCAATATTCAATACGAGCTTTTTGAGTAAACCCTAGATTTGCCCCCTCCCCCACAACACGGGCATGGATATCTATAGCATCAACACGTACGGGATCATTAGCCCTGTCACCCGCCTGGTTCTGCGTTTCTGAACTGGCTTTAACATAGGTTCCAATGCCACCTAACCATAACAGTTCAACAGGTGCTTTAAGCAGATAACGGATTAAAGTTTCTCCATCAATCACCTTGTGTCGAATCCCTAACCATTTTTTTAATTCAGCAGAAACATGAATGGCTTTACTGTCACGCTTATAAACGCCGCCTCCCTGAGAAATAAGTTGCTGATTATAATCATTCCAGCTTGAACCAGATAATTCAAATAAGCGTTTTCGCTCTACAAAAGTATCTGATAAGTTATCTGGAACAGGATCTATAAATATATGCCCTCCACTCACTGCAGCTAATAATTTTGTCTTTGCAGATAACAACATACCATTACCGAATACATCGCCATCCATACTCCCAATACCCACAACACTAAATGATTGTTGCTGAATATCTTTCCCTATTTCTCTAAAATGTCTTTTCACACCTTCCCAGGCACCACGAGCAGTAATACCTAATGCTTTATGGTTGTAGCCTTTTGAACCACCACTGGCAAAAGCATCAGCCAGCCAGTATTTGTAGTCTTCTGCAATTGAATTAGCAAGGTCAGAAAATTGTGTGGTCCCTTTATCTGCTGCAACAACCAAATAAGGATCATGCTCATCATAGCTTACTATTCCAGGCAATAGAACGACCTTTTCTTCAATATAATTGTCCGTTAAATCCAATAATCCCTGGATAAACCTTATATATGCCTGTTTTCCTGCCTCTTTAAAACAGACGTCCACACACTCTTTTTTTACAATAAACCCGCCTTTTGCCCCTTTGGGAATAATCAATACATTTTTACTCATTTGAGTTTGCATTAACCCAAGAATTTCAGTCCTAAAGTCATCAATTCGATCTGACCACCGAATCCCCCCTCTTGAGATTTTTCCACCTCGTAAATGAATACCTTCCATATCAACTGCATGGATATAAATTTCATTTTGAGGTCTGGGAGCAGGCATTTCTATTACCCCTAAGCTATTTACTTTAAAGGCAATAAAATAATCAGCTAAACCTTGTCTAACATAGAAATTACAGCGTACAGTCGCATCAATCAAATTAAACAGTGTACGTAATATGCGGTCATGATTAATATCAGCAACTGCCTCAATCTGCTCTAATAACATTATCCGCAAAGGAAACAATGCGTACTCTTCCCTTTGCTGAATATCCTTCCATTTAGATTCCGGTCGAAAACGCGCTTCAAAGTAATTAAATAAATTTAATGCAACTTCCGGGTTACTAGTTAATGCATGGTTAAAACTTTCTATACTTGTTTTATAAGTTAATTGTAAAAAATAATTTCGATAAGCTCGCAATACATCTATTTCTTGCCAATTTAACCCAGATAGAATTAACAAACTATTGAGAGGATCATTTTCGACTTTTGCATTCACTATTGCCTGTATCATGATTAACAGGCGATGACGTAAAACACTAAAAGATGCACATTGAGATTGAGTTGCAGTCACAGTAAAACTTTTAATAAAAACGCGTTGACCATTAATTTTTAAAGGAAATTGAATCTGATCGATAACCCGTAGATTCAAATTTCCCAAAATAGGAAAATATTCATCCAGAAAGCGCTGTTGTAGACTATAAAAGTGTAATCTATAGTGATTTTTTTCCCGACCAGGATTTAATAAGCCCACTTGAGGCTGATTTGTGCTCAAAGTTTTTTCGATTGAACAAATATCACTGATGGCATAACGGGGAGGCATTAAACTTTGATAATCAGCAGAAAAAACAGTTTGATACTTTTGCCACAATAATAAACTTTCCTGCTTGTCAAAATAGCGCCTTATTATCTTTTGAAATGTATTCATCCAACGACTGTCACTTTTACAGAAATTATTGCTGTTATTTTTTAAATCTGCCTTCATAACAAAACCCTTTTATAGCAGAACTTTTCTGATTTCAAGAATATTACAATCTCCTCTGTTCTTGTATGTCACTGAATCCATCAAAGTTCTGATAAAAAATAAGCCCATTCCCCCTTCTTTGGGATGATCAAAGTCTGGTTTAGGAATTGTTTCAAGATTAAAACCTTGTCCATGATCATAGACTCTGATAATTAATTCATGCTCCTGAATATCGATATTTATCCTGACCGTATCTTTAGGGTCATCAGAATTGGAATGCTTGATTGCATTAGTTGTCGCTTCCGTTAACACCAGATTTAAGTGATATGCTAAAGCTTCCCTATCACCCGTAAAATCCTCAAGATCCTTACCAATATGCTCGCCAATACTACCAATTAAGTTCAGATACTTTGTTTGAGTAGGAATAACCACATCAATTTGAAAATTTGCCGAAGAATTCATAGCCCCCTCCAACTAATTATCGATCTCGAGCGCTTCATCCAAATCCCTATGTATTTCAAACACTCTGTTTAACCGTGTTAATTCAAACATTGATAACACTTGTTTTTGTAAATTGGATAGAGACAGTTTTCCTGATTTTGCTTCCGCATGTTTAAACCCTGACAGTAAGGCTCCTAGACCAGAGCTATCAACAAACCTAACCTGTTCCATTTGCACAACTATATTAACTTCGCCTTGTTCAATCATATGCAGAAGATAATCTTTTAAAACGGTTGAATTATGCGCATCAATACGTTCATCCTTAACAAAAAGGACATTAAAACCATTTATCTTTTCATCAGTTACATTCATGGTTAATTTTTTTTATTATGAATAATTTGGTCAATTTATTCACCGTTGTAGCTTGATTCTATGATCAAGCTAATCAATTTTCTAAAATAAAAAAACCCAAATAATCTTCAACATTTTTTATCCACTAAAAAAATCAAAAAAAATTGAAATTATTCCCTACTTATTTAGTCTACTATTTCATGGAAAGATTCATTTAAATCTTGAATCTTCTGCAAGAGGTGTGAAATGAAAATTTTGATAACAGGTGGCACAGGTTTTATAGGTCAAAAATTATGTCATTTTCTACTGCATAAAAATCATCAATTAACCGTTTTAAGTCGTAAACCTGAGAAAGTATCAACTCTGTGCGGAGCATTGGTTATAGCCATTAGAAGTATTGATCAATTAGATGTAACAGATGCATTTGATGCCATCATTAATTTAGCAGGAGAAGGCATTGCCGATGCTCGCTGGAGTAAAAAAAGAAAGCAACAACTGCTCAATAGTCGAATTAATACCACCAAGCAACTTATTGCTTATATCGAAAGAGCTATCACTAAACCAAATGTCTTAATCAGTGCTTCAGCTGTTGGGTATTATGGCAATAGAGGTTCAAAAAGATTAAGTGAAGAATCTGAGCCTTATGAAGAATTTTCTCATCATTTATGTTATCTATGGGAATCTGCTGCACTTGAAGCAGAGAGTTTTGGTGTAAGAACTTGCATTACCCGAACAGGATTAGTAATAGGCAATGATGGGGGCTTTGTAAAACGATTATTACTACCATTTAAGCTTGGATTAGGTGGCCCGATGGGTGACGGTAAACAATGGATGTCATGGATACATCTCTCAGACTATATTGCAATCATTGACAAATTACTTGAATCGACCACTTTAAATGGCATTTTTAATGCCTCAGCTCCAGAACCAGTCACTAATCTAGAATTTAGTCAAACCTTAGGGCAAGTATTAAATAAGCCTGTATTTATTTCCACCCCGGCACTCATATTAAAAATACTATTGGGAGAAATGGCCGAATTACTATTAGGTGGTCAACGTGTCATTCCAACACGCCTAGAACAAGCAGGTTTTAAGTTTAAATTTAAAACATTAAATCAGGCCTTAAGTGATGTAGTTTAATCATAGGCAATTATCGGTAAGCACTCTATTGGGGATTGAGATGAAAGTTATCATTATTGGGTCAGGTATTGCTGGTGTCACTTTTGCAGAAAATCTACGTGCATTGTCAGCAGATGCAAAGATTACGTTGCTAACAAAAGAAACTGATGGTTATTATTCAAGACCAATGCTCTCAATGGGCTTTAGTGATGATGATATTGAACAGAACATCATCATCAAGCCATTTAATGATCTATTAAACAATAATATCTGTGTTATTAGTGGTGTAGACGTTAACCACATAGATCGCGATCAACAGCTTATCAATATACAAGGCGTTGATGAAATTGAGACACTGGAATATGACACTTTAGTCCTTGCCATGGGGTCATCAGCATTTATTCCCCCTCCCTACTTAGCTTTTCAAAACTGCTATAACCTTTTTAACAGTTTAAATGATTTAAAAAAACTGCGTAGAATCAGGCAATCCATAATATTAAATAAGCAACGTCCACATTGGGCAATTATTGGTGGTGGTTTAATTGGTTGTGAATTAGCTTCTGACCTGGCTCAAACCAATGACCAAGTCACTATTTTTCATGTAATGGACAGACTAATGGAAAGACAGTTAGTCGCAGAGGACTCAGAAAAATTACTGACTGTTTTACAGGAGTCAGGGGTCAATGTTTTGTTAAATCAACAAATAAAACAGTTACAAAAAACCACAGATAAAATACAAATAACAACTGACAGCACGGTTAATAAATACCATAGTGTTATTGTTGCTTGTGGCTTTAAACCACGAATTGACCTTGCCGTTGATGCAGGATTACATAGTGGACGTGGAATAATAACTAACCAGTATTTACAAACAAATGATGAAAATATTTATGCTTTAGGCGATATTGCAGAGCTACCCAATGGCAAACTTTATGCTTTTATAAAGCCCATTCGTCATCAAGCCATATGGTTAGCCAATTATTTAACTAATCAGCATTCATCCCCCTGGGAACCTCCTTTATTTAACCCCTCTGCAAAAGTAAATAACTTTAATGCAGATCATCCTTATCTGTTTTAATTTCAGTGAGTCAAGCGCATGAACAACAATACAGAGCATTGCGATAAAAACCTTTTGATTATGCAAACTGCGGTTGAACAAAGTGCAAGCGCCGTCGTCATTACCGATGCTAAAGGTGCCATACAATACGTTAACCCAAAATTTGTTGAACTCACGGGATTCTCTGTTGATGAGCTTATAGGTCATAACCCCAAAATTTTACAAGCTGGAAATACCTCACAACAACAATATAAAGATATGTGGCAAGGTCTACTTGAAAAGGGTGAATGGCAGGGAGAACTTAAGAACAAAAAGAAAAGTGGAGAAATATACTGGGCACATGAATGTATTAGTGTGGTTAAAAACGTTTCAGATGAAATCACAAATTTTATAGCCGTTGAGGAAGATATCACTCAACGTAAACAAGTAGAAAGTGCATTAATAGAGAGTGAACAACGTTTTCGGCAAATGGCCGATATGACGGGCGAGTGGTTATGGGAGCAAGACGCTGGTGGCTACTATATTTATAGCAGTACGGCCGTAAACACCATACTTGGCATGAGTCCGGAAATGATTATTGGCAAGCATTATAGTGAACTTTTAACAGCTGAAGACAAATCAGACCTGCAAATATATTCAACAAAACACAATCCCTTTTATGCATTATGCAATCACTATCGTCATAAGAATGGACAACTGGTTATAACTGAATCTACCGGTTTACCTATTATCGATGCGGAAGGGAAATTAATAAAATGGCGGGGGGTAGATCGTGATATTACAGCGAAAAAACATTTTCAAGATGCCTTGATTGATAGTGAAAAGCGCACCCGCTCAATTATTGAAAGTGCACTGAATGCCATAGTTATTATGGATTCCAAAGGTTTGGTTATTGACTGGAACCATCATGCAGAAAAAATGTTTGGCTGGTCAAAACAACAAGCCTTAGGAGAGCCACTTGAACATCTCATTATCCCTCAGCGTTTTCGTAAACAACATAAACAGGGACTAGATCATTACTTACAATGTGGTGAAGGCCCAATACTCAATAAATTACTTGAACAGACTGCCGTTCGAAGAGATGGTTCTGAATTCCCTGTTGAAGTGAGTATATCGCCTTTAAAACTAGGTGATAATTATATTTTTAGTGGCTTTATTCATGATATTACAGTTAGAAAAAACACTGAGCAAAAAATTCGCCAGGCTCAAATAAATTTAGCTTATACACAAAGCGAAATGAATATCGCCCATCGGATTCAATCATCACTATTCCCATCTAAAGCGATCAAAACAGATGATTTTGAGGTCCAGGGATTTTGTTTACCAGCAGACCTGGTCGGTGGAGATTATTTTGACTATTTCTTTAGAGAGCAAGAAACCCTGGATATGGTGATGGCTGATGTTTCTGGTCATTCAATAGGTCCAGCATTATTTATGGTTGAAACTCGTAGTGCACTTCGTACACATGCCAACTGGCCTAGTACTCCAGCTAATACTCTAAATATTTTAAATAACTTACTTTATCAAGACCTTGATACTGCAGACTATTTTATTACCCTATTTTATCTACAATACAATACATTCAATAACACATTACACTACGCAAATGCGGGTCATCCACCTCCATTATTCCTTAAAAAAGCAGAACTTCAATGCCAACAACTCGATGCAGAGGGTTTAATTTTAGGGGTGCGTAGAGATGTTAGTTTTGAAGAAAAGTCTATTTTGATGAACTCAGGTGATTTAATTCTTCTTTATACAGATGGACTAACAGAAGCTGAAAACCCGCAAGGAGAGTTCTTTGGTATAGAATCAGTTTGTAATATTTTGCAGCAACAAGCCAATCATTCTCCACAAATGATCATTGAAATAATAATCAAGCAACTAAAAGAATTTTGTCAAAGTCAATCTTTTAAAGATGATGTAACGTTGATGCTTTTTAAGCGAATGTGAGTCATTAAGGAACCTCATTCACTGGAGTAACATCTATGGAATCAATCTTTCATTCATTATTAATGTTAATGCTTGTGGTTTGGGGAGTTGCTGTAGTGATGAGAAAAATGGCCTTCCTACCATTATGGGAGAGTTAATTATGGGCGTGGTGATTGGCCCTGCAGTACTTGGAAGGGTTACACCTAATGAAGTCATTGTAAACTTTAGCACCAATAGGTATCTTCTTTCTTATGCTTCATACTGGTGTTGAAACCGAACCCAGTGAGTTTTATGCCGCTGTAAAAGATTCAATTGGCATAGCCCTGGTTGGCGCTATTGTTCCTTTTTTGGTTAGTACGGGGGTTACTTTATGGTTTAGCTATAGTATGGCTGCATCGGTGTTTGTTGGTTTAACCATGACAGCAACGGCCGTTGTCATAACCCTTAAAATACTGAGAGATTTAGGCTTTCATAACACACGGATATCTAGAGTTATTGTCGCAATCTGTGTGGTCGATGATTTACTCACCATGATATTTTTCAGTTTTGTGTTAGGTTTTCTTACTGGCGAAGCCGTTGATATCAATCAAATAATGATAGTGACAGTTAAAGTCATATTTTTCTTTGCTGTTACTATCAGTACAGGCCTACTTATATACCCTTACCTCAGCTTCCCTTTTAGAAACAAACAAGGTAAAGGCTTTACTTTTATCTTAATTTTAGGTTTTGCAGCAGGAGAATTTGCTGAACACCTAGGGCTACATTTTATTATTGGAGCATATTTCGCTGGTTTATTTTTTGAGGAAAAAGTTGTCAATAAAAAGCTATATAAATTAGTGAATGATAGGTTATATGGCTTATCTTATTCATTTCTTGGCCCTATTTTTTTTATCTCTCTTGGCTTTAATTTCACCTTTGAACTACCAGCTCATTTAATCTGGTTTTTGGTGACATTAACATTTGCGGTCATTGTAGGACAAATACTCAGTGCCGGATTAATGGCAAAGCTCAATCACTTCACCTGGCTTGAATCACTAACGGTTGGCGTAGGCCATTGTGCACGAGCAGAAATGGCTTTTATTATTGCCTCACTCGGTATAGAAATGGGCATTTTGGATAAAAATATATTTTCAGTTGTTGTATTTACCGCTTTTATATTGAATCTATTAATGCCGTTAATGCTAAAAGGCTGTGCAACCTTATTAGAAAAACACCCTGCACATTGGTCTTATTAAAAATACATTTGCTTTTTAATCTCTGCGAAAAAAACATACTACCTTTCTATAGTATTGAGAAATAAGATAAAACCTTTTTGAAAATTTGAGGTCTATAAAAAAGCAAGTGTATGGAATTTAGATTTTACGTATAGCCACTTATCACAAAGTCAATATTATCAATCAGCAACCATGGCTGAGAAAATTCAATCAACAGTCTAACTGAAATTTCGAAAAAGAATCCGATTCTACTTTTATTTAAAATAATAAAAAAAGGAACTAAAATGAAAGCTATTAAATTTGAACACCAAGGTATTAAATCATTAGTCTTTTTGTTGCTGATATTTGGCAATAGTACGCTTGTCTTTGCAAAAAGTGATGAGTGTTGGGCTAAATTTTATGCAGAACCTCACTATAAAGGTGAAAGTTTCAAGCTCTCAGGTAAAACAAAATTAAAAGATTTAGTCTCTGTAAAAGGAAATAACTGGGATAAAAAAATTGAAAGTATCATTGTTGGGCCTAAAACCACACTGACATTATTTGAAAACAAAAACTTTAAATTGACGTTAAAGGAGATGGCAAATCATCCTGTTTTAATGAAATCACTTGGCATCACTACACAAGATATTTTGGAAGACTCAGAACTTATCTTTAATTCCAATACTAAAGTACATAATTTCAGTGAATTCAATTTTTATCATAAAATTAGATCTTTAAAAATTAGATGTGTTAAATGACCAGTTAATACTCATAATCTTTAGCCATTTAAACTAACCCCTGGGGCCATCATACCATCAGGGAACGCAGTATCCAGAACACAAGGATGTGTCTTACTCACTTAACGATGATCATTGTTAACATCCTTGTCACTGGATCTCGGCATCCCTGCCAAGATGACGTTTTTAGTGA
>ENA-ORXI01001148-ORXI01001148.1-sediment-metagenome-genome-assembly--contig:-NODE-1148-length-21012-cov-3.618151_pt1 | contig 21012 bp, 21 predicted proteins | sample MGYA00237861_ERZ511468 | MGnify/ENA primary metagenome ERZ511468 (study PRJEB26299, sample SAMN06266213) | sediment metagenome | isolation source: Hudson Canyon methane seep mesocosm | place...
ATATCTTTCTAACTCATCTAACGCATTAATATCATAAATAAGTTTACTTTGAGTGTAATGGTTTTTAACGATATTCATCGTATCTAAGTATAACCACCCTAATTGAACCAATATATTTCGATTGTTTTTATTTTGAATAGCTTTTAAGCCTTCTAAAATAGAATATACAGCATTCATTCCAGATGGGGCTAAACAAATGTTAGAGACTGGCTGTTTATACGCACGTGCTAGTGTAGACATAAGAATTTCTTCACTTTTAGACTCTACTTCTAACTCTTCTTCATGCAGAACATCCAAAATTCCATTTTCGTATAGATAGTCTTGTGCAAATCTTGAAGAAAGATTACAGCCCACATGTTGGATATACGTTAAAACTTTTTGAAGTTGACAAGTTCCTTTAATAACTAAAATCACCCCAAAAGGTTCATCTATTATAATAGGATTATGAATATAATATTTATCACTTATTAACTTAACTGATTTCGTGGAACTTACCACAACTATTTCATATTTATCACTGATATTGTATTTTTGTTTTAAAAACTGCGCCATTTTTTTAAGATAAGGGTGCATAACAAATCTTGGGTATGCACTTGTGATCTTTTCATGAATTCCATTTTCATTTTCTTCGTAGTCAATCACTTCTTGAAGGGTTGGCATTGATACAGACACGGCATGAATATTGTCAATAGGCAGTGTCTGACCACAAGAAATTGCAGGGAAAAAACTTTGAGTCATCTATTTTACAGCTTGTTTTATATCTTCAAGTAAATCTTCTACATTTTCTAAACCAATAGAAAATCTAACAGAACTGTTTGTAATACCAATTGCAGCAAGTTCTTCTTCACTAAACGTTGCATGAGATATTTTTGCAGGAATTTCTGCACGTGAATCTGGGCTTCCAAATGAACATTTTTCACCAAATAAATTTGCATTTTCAATAAACTTTTCAGCCAATTCCACTGATTCAAAATCTACAGTAAATAACCCCGGAATATATTCCATTTGTTTTTGAGCTAACTCATATTGTTTGTGCGATTTAAGTGCAGGAAACGTAACTTTAGTAATATAACTTTGTGCTTCTAAAAAAGTAGCAATTTCTAATGCATTTTTCCCATGTTCTTTCATTCTAACTTTCAGAGTTGGAATTCCTAAAGAGATTAAAAATACATCCATAGGATTTTGACTTCGCCCATGCGCGTTTGCATAATAGTGAATTTCATTAGCGTGTTCTTTTGTTTTTGCAACAATAGCTCCAGCTATTACACTTCCGTGCCCAGAAATATATTTAGTTGTAGAAAAAAGACTGAAATCAGCACCTAAGTCAAGAGGACGTTGTGAAATAAAAGTAGCCAAAGAATTATCAACTGCAAACAATGCTTCATATTTGTGCGATAAAGTAGCCACAATTTCTAGGTCAATTATCTTTAAACCTGGATTTGTTGGAGATTCACAAAGAACCAAGTCAATTGGATTGTTTTTAAAAATATCTTCTAACTCATCAATATTAACAAAGTTTGCAAAATGTACTGTTACATTATACTTTTCTTTAAATATTTTAAGTAATCTAAATGTTCCTCCATAACAATCTGCTTCAACGAGAACATGAGAATTTGCTTTTAGAACTGTTTCAAATAAAAGTGCAACTGAGCCAATTCCTGTGTGTGTACAAACACACCCTGCTCCATTTTCCACTTCCGTAAATAAGTTTTCTAAAACTTCTCTTGTTGGATTATCACTTCGTGTATAATCATAAATTTTGTCACCTTCTTGCTGTTTTAAATCAAAGGTTCCTGTATTATAAATTGGAAAATGAGATGCTCCATATGGGTCTTTTTGTGTCGAAAAGTCTTGGATATGAGCCAACTTTGTTTCTAAATGTTTGTTCATAAATATCCTATTTTTAATGCAATTATACCCTATTATTTATTATATATTAACCTGTAAGAAAAAATTATCATAAATATAACTTATTATAATTATAAATTTAACTAATTCTTCTCAAAATAATTTAATATGATTCACCAGTTTTTTATTCAAATCTTAGTATTATCGCAAAATGTCTATATATTACAGAACTTTATTCACTTCAATTTTAATAATTTTTGCCTCAATTGGACTTGGAAGATTTTCATATGGAATGATTTTGCCCAACTTACAAAATAGCTTAGATATAACTACCACACAAGCAGGTTTTATTAGTACTGCTAATTTTACTGGATACATGATAGCCATTTTTTTTGTTTCACATTTTTATAAAAAGTATGAAACCAATATGCTTATTTTTATATGTTTATTTTTGCAAGCACTTAGCATGTTTTGCATGATTTTATTTTCAAACTACTTATTTATTTCATTTTTCTATACCTTTACAGGATTTTTTGCTGCTATTGCCAATGTCTCTATAATGGTATATGTAGCTCATATTATTCCCTCAAATATGAAAGGGAAAGCTTTGGGAATTATTGTCACAGGAATTGGATTTGCCATCACATTTTCAGGTTTTGTCGTTCCTTTGATTGAAGACTTTTTTACTCATATATCATGGAAAATAAATTGGGGTATTTTTGCAAGTTTAGTATTGTTCATTGCATTTTTTACAAAGTATGTCCTCACCCAACATGATAATAAACAATCAACTACTTCAAACATAACAAAAACAAAAAAAATCTTACAATCAGTTGGTTTTTATAAAATTGCCTTTTTGTACCTTATGTTTGGAATCACTTACGTTGTTTATGTTACTTTCTTTGTAACTGCAAGTATTGATAAATACAATATTAGTAACTATGAAGCTGGATATTTTTGGTCCGTTTTGGGAACGATGTCTTTACTTTCTGGTCCTGTTTTTGGATATATTAGTGATAAAATTGGGCCTTACAAAACATTGATAATTATTTTTTGCCTTCTAAGCACTTCTCATATTATTCTAGCGTTAAACTTTACTCAGGAGATGTTATGGGTTTCTGCTATCTTATTTGGAATGTCTGCATGGGCTGTTCCCTCACTCATTACTGTTTTAAGTGCTCAAGAGTTTGAGGTGCAAAATACTGCAAAAGTATTTTCACTTGCCACATTGATTTTTTCAGCGGGTCAAATAGTAGGGCCTTTAAGTGCTGGTTACCTTTACGATATTTATCATGATTTTTCAAATATTTTCTTAATTTGTGCACTACTTACAACAATTGCAGCTTTTTTGGCCTTTGTTTTTTCACTTTCTAAAAAAGCAGAATAAAGCTCTTTTATGCAGCATCGTATAAGTCAAACAAACTATCAAGTTTTTTTACAAAATTTATAACAACAAATTTTGCCCAGCCATTTTCATCTGCTATTTCGTAAATATATTCATCACTGCAATCTTCCAAATAACATGGTTCACTCTCATTGCTTAAAGGCAAAATAACTGCCTCATAACCACATTGTTTTGCAAATACCAGATCATTAAAGTACACACTCTTTAATCTATTTAAAATCGTTTTGTTTTTCATATTAACTCTTTAGTTTGATATAAGTTCAAACATATTATAAAAGAGTTTGGTTTCAATGCGATTACAAAGTACTATATCTTAGAAGTTACTCATTAAATGGTTTTGGCTCTCCTAAATAAAATCCCTGAAGATAATCAACTCCTAAATTTTTTGTCACTTCGTAAACTTCTTTTGAGTGTATATATTCAGCAATTGTTTTTGAATTTAACTCTTTTGCCATATTTATAATATTTTTAACAATTGTTTTTGACTCACTTGATTCATCAATATTTTTAATCAAGGATCCATCGATTTTAATGAATTCAGGTTTAAGTTTTAGAATATTTTCCATACTAGAGTAACCACTACCAAAATCATCAATGGCAATTTTACATCCCAGTTTCCGAACTCGTAAAGCAAAATCTTCTACAACTGTAAAATCCTCAATAAAATCAGATTCCAGTATTTCAAATATAATATTTTGAGGTTTAGAACAGCTTTGGATTTTCTCATAAATAAAGTTTCTAAACTCCATATTTGAAATATCTTCATAACATAAGTTCAAACTAAATTCAAAATCCTTATGGCAAAATAACTTTAATGATTTTTCAATCATCATAGTCATCATGGGTTCATAAAGTTTTATTTTTTTTGCTGTTTGCAAATAAGAAAATACAGATAATACTTCATTGTTTTTTGTGTTTTTAAGTCTCATTAGACACTCATATTTACTTACATTTAGCCCTTTTGCATCAAATATTGGCTGTACATATGGCAGTACATTAGAGTCTTCAACAACATTTTTTAAAAAAACAATTTCATCTACTAATTTTGTTTGTTCCTCTTCTCTATAGGCAATTGTTAAAATATCTAGGTTAATATCAATTATTTTATCCCAAGAAGATAATACTTCATATTTTTTTTCCTGTATTAAGATATCTTTTACAAAACCACGAACAAAACTAAATGCAGTATTTACATAATGTGCAGGTAATCCTATTCGTACATGAATCTCACTGATGAAATTTAACTTTTCAAAATATGATGTATCATATTGTCCACCAAATAAATTTAAATACCAGTTTTCAATCCCTTTTTCATGTCTTAAAAGTATCTCCTTATTATGTAAAAACATTCTGGCATGATCAAATTCAAATATAAACTCATAAAATCCCTTTAACAACTCATGTGTATGTAAAGATGTGATATTTTGTATGCTATTTAATAAAAAGGCATCTTTATCACTAAACTTATAGTGTTTTAGCACTCTTTTAAAATTTTTCTCATTTAAGTTATTTATAGTTTTATACTTCAAATTCATTCTAAGCCTTTACGCACATCTTTGGCAACTGATACTATCTTTACCTTCAAACTCTTTTTTATTAGCATCATCAACAATTGTATTTGCGATATTAGATGTCTTAGATGCAATTTGATTGGTTTGAGACGAAACTTCGGCATTTGCTTGTATTTGTTTTTCCAAGATATCAACAGATTCATTAATTTGTACAATCCCTACTTGTTGTTCTTTTGAAATATCTGCAACATGTGTTATTAACTTAATTGTTTTATCAATATCATTGTTTAAACTACTGTATCCCTCAATCATATCATTTGCAATTGTTTTTCCCTCATCTGCTTTTATATTTGCAGACTCTACTAAGGATTTTATCTCTTTTGCAGCTTGAGTACTTCTATTTGCTAGATTTCGTACTTCTTGTGCAACAACAGCAAACCCTTTTCCAGCCTCACCTGCTGTTGCTGCCTCTACTGCTGCATTTAGAGAAAGAATATTTGTTTGGAATGCAATTTTATCAATAATAGTAATGGCATCGTTTATTGCAGATACCTTTTCGTTAATCTCATCCATAGCACCAGTTGTTTTAACAGCAAGTTGTTGACCTTGATTTGCAGAAGAGATAACCGCATTAGCCAAATTTGACATCTGTATTGTTTGCTCAGATGTCTTTGAGACATTTTGTGTAATTTCGCCTAAGACTACAGAAGTATCTTTTAAACTTATTGCTGCTTCATTTGAAGATTGATTTAGTTTATCTACATTGTATAACAATACTTCAGAAGAGTTTTGTAACGTTACTCCATTTGTTTTGTTTTCTAATAACATACTTGTAATTGCAAATTTCAATTTATTTACAGCCAGAACAAAACGTTTAAATTCACCATCTTGTGTAATACCTTCTAGTTCTAGTTCATTTCTATAATCATAGTTGGTATACTCTTCTAAAATAGTATTTACATGTGAAAAATGCCCTTTTGTTTCAAGAATCATATCATTTACACTTTTTTTAAACTCTTCAAGTGACTCATTTGACGTTTTAGAGGTAATTATATCTGTGTATAAACCATGTTTGACCTTTTCCATTACTACCTTGGCTTCTTGAATTAAAAGCAACTCCTCTTTTTCCTTAGCTCGTAGATTTTTTTCTCTTAAAGCTATTACATCTTTAATTTGAGAATATTCACTTGCCATGGAAGTATTAATTTCTAAACTTGCATCTTTGTTATCCATATTTTTTAGAAACTTTACTAACTCTTTTGATAATAACTTTCCATTTTTTCGCTCATCCAATTCATGAAAAACCAAAGCAAAACTGATAAAGTATTGAATACTTGCTGATACCATATCTGGTGTGAAAAAAAATGCATTAATAGGCAGTAAAATAATACCTATATAATGGACGATTGTCATTCTGAAATATAATGATTTTAAATTAAACATAATGTACTCCTTGTGTTTATAAGTGGAAGTATAATTAAATAGGACAATTTTTATCTTGATTAGAATCAATATAGGATAATATTTGTCCTATTTAAGATATCGATTTGCTACTTTTAGAGATAAAGCCCAATAAATAGGGGCTTAACACAAATAAACAAATTTAGCAATTTGTTTATTTTAGATAATTATATAGGTCTGTAAATTAGGAAATAAGAAAAAATTAAGTTATAATTTGTAATTACGCAATCCAATAGGAGAAGCAAATGGCAAAATATTCAATTAAAAATGAGAATAATATTGAAGGCAATTTTTATGTTGATACAAGATGTATTGGCTGTAATACCTGTGTGAGATTAGCTCCAAATACTTTTACATTAAAAGATGACTTATCTTATGTAAGAAGACAACCAAACAGTGAAGAAGAGAAATACAATGCAACTCTTGCCATACTTTCTTGCCCTGTATTTTCAATTGGAATGAGACAAAATAAACATACTATTAAAGATGTTGCAAAAACACTACCTGTACATTTAGAAAAGGATATTTACTTTTGCTCCTTTAACTCTGACAAGTCTTATGGCGCAAATTCATACTTTATAAAAAGAGAAAAAGGAAACATTCTGATTGATTCTCCCAGATATAATACTCATTTAGTCAAATCCTTAGAAAAACTAGGGGGTATTAAATATATCTATTTAACACATCAAGATGATATAGCTGATTTTAAAAAATTCAAAAACCATTTCAATGCAAAAATAATTTATCATGAAGATGATTTTAATGATAAAATTTCACATGCAGATATAACACTGAAAGGTTCTAATGTTTATACCCTTGATAAGGAGGTTAAAATAATTCCTCAAAGTGGTCATACAAAGGGGCACACAGTTTTATTGTATAAAGATTACTATTTATTTAGTGGAGATAACTTAGCTTACAATAGCCAGAAGAAAACACTTGTCGCTTTCAAAAATTATTGCTGGTATGATTGGAAAACACAACTAACCTCACTTCAGAGTTTACTTAGATATTCGTTTAGTTATGTATTAGCAGGACATGGGGAGTCTTTTAAAAGTAATACCAATACAATGAATCAAATGCTAAAAGATTGTCTTAAATACCATGGGATTAACAATCACTCTTAGTTGTTACAACTTATAGCTTTAAACAAACTATTATGACTCAGAGGCCAAAGTTTTCATCACGCGTAAGTTATTGGGTATAATCACTTATACTTTATAAGAGTAGAGGAAATATGAATATTGAATTAAGATTTTTACAAAAAGCCATTGAAGATAAAAATTACGTTAACTTTACGTATGAAAATAAAAAGTACACAAGAGTCCAACCAATAAAGCTAATTTGTGAAGACCTATATTACTATTTACATTTGAAAAATGAAGTTTTAGAATTTAAAAAAATTAAAAAACTTCAAATATCCAAAGAAAAGTTCTAGTTCAACTTATCTTGGAGTTTAAAAGGTGTCATTTGGTAAACACAGTAGTTTATCCAGTTTGAAAAAAGTAAATTTCCATGACCTCTCCATTTTACATCCACACCTTGTTTGGGATCATTATTTGTAAAATAATTAATTGGAACTTCGGGATCAATTCCATTATTTACATCTCTGAAGTATTCTTTTGCAAGAGTATCTTCAGCATATTCAGAGTGTCCTGTTGCAAAAATTTGTTTCATATCTTTTGTAGCAACCAAGTAAACACCTGATTCTTCTGATTTAGCTAGTATCTCAAGTTCTGCTACTTTTGCTATTTCTTCTTCCAAATTCATAGTATATCTTGAATGTGGTACAAAAAACCTATTATCAAATCCTCTTAAAAGCTGATTGGTGTCAGAAAGTCTTTTATGTTCAAATACACCAAACATTTTATGACCTATTTCATGTTTTTTAATTCCATGATGATAATAAAGACCAGCTTGAGCACCCCAACAAATATGAAATGTTGATGTCACATTCTCATTAGAAAAATCCATGATTTTGGTTAATTCTTCCCAATATTCAACTTCCTCAAAAGGCAAAGTCTCTATTGGAGCACCTGTAATAATCAAGCCATCATATTTATTATCTTTAATTTCATCAAATGTTTTATAAAAACTATCCAAATGATCACTTGAAGTATTTTTTGAAACATATGACTTCGTTTTTAAGAGTGTTACTTTTACTTGTAAAGGAGTATTCCCAAGTAGTCTAATTAACTGAGTTTCCGTTTCAATTTTTGTAGGCATCAAATTTAAAATCAATATTTCAATGGGCCTGATATCTTGGTTTTCTGCTCTTTCTTTATTCATAATAAAGATATTCTCTTCACTTAATATCTTTGAAGCAGGAAGTTCTTTAGGTATAACAATAGGCATATTTAATCTCCAGAAAGTTACTAATTATTAGTATTAAAATTAAGGTGACTAGTATAACACAATTTAGTTATTATGATGTAATTATAGTCTAACTTTATACAACAAGATACTGTAAAAGTATAAAAAATTATCTTTATTAAAAAAGTAAATACATATTATAATACATATGTTTATATGTACTATAATTAGAACAAAAAAATCCCTACCACCACTTTGAGGTATCATTAGCCCCCATAATATCAATAGATTCACCCATTATTGGAAACACTACATCAATATTTTTATCTTTGCTAATAACATCTATTTTTTCAAATGGTTCATGCCAACTGTGCAAAGATAAATCAAAGGTTCCATTGTGTATTGGAAAAAGAACTTTTCCTTTTAAATCCAGGTGAGCACTAACTGTTTGTTCAGGCATCATATGAACTTCCATCCACTTTTTATTATAAGCTCCTGCTTCAATAAAAGTCATATCAAAAGGACCATATAAGTCACCTATTTTTTTAAATCCTTTAAAATATCCACTATCGCCACTAAAAAATAGATTTACCTTTTCAGTTTTTATTACCCAAGAACACCATAAGGTTTTATTTGAATCACACAAACTCCTTCCTGAGAAATGTTGTGCAGGGGTACAAGTAAAAGAAATGCCATTTCCCTCAGCACTTTCCCACCAATCTAGCACAGTAATTTTATCTTTTGGTATCCCATATTTTATAAGATAGTTTTCAACTCCTAAAGGAACATAAAATCTCTCCACTGTATCTTTTAGTTTTTTCACACAATGTTTGTCTAAATGGTCATAATGATTATGTGAGAGAATAATTGCTTTTATTTTAGGCAAATCATTTATATTTATTGGAGATTCATGAAATCGTTTTGGCCCCATAAAGCTAAAAGGTGAAGCCCTATTAGAAAATACTGGATCTGTTAAATAGATATCATTATCTAGTTTTAAAACCAAACTAGAGTGCCCCAGTCTAATAACAGAGTAATTAGACATCGCAATCAAGTCTTCTTTTACAAGAGAGACTATAGGTATCTCACTTTTATCATTGGGAACAGAGTCTTTTGCTCTTTTGAAAGTAAAGTCCCAAAATATACTTGCAGTTTTTTTAAATTCAAATTTAAAATCAACTTCTTCATTTCTAAATTTACCATTTTTAAACTGCTTAGAGTCTGAATAATTTACTTTTGTTGAACAACATTTAGACATAATATTTCCTTTTTTTAGTTTAACATTTCGATAACTATCAAATTATATAAGCAAAATTTTTTTACTTTATTTCAATAAAATTTTTAATTTTTTCCAATGTATTTTTATTTATTTTTGCCATTAAAAACTTACCACTCTTTTGCGTAGTTATTAAGTTCGCGTTTGATAACTCTTTTAAATGATGAGAGATAGTAGGCGCACCAATTTTTAGACAGCTCAAAATATCTGTTATAGCACATTCACATTTTTGTTCATAATCTACATTTTCTAATTTTGCTATTTCTTTATAGATTTCTAATCTATTTTCATTTGATAATGCCTTAAATATTTTCGATAGCTCTTTTGAGTCCATTTTGCCCTCTATAATTTGATAGTTATCGAATTGTAATACAATTTTAAATGTTTGTCAAGTGGTAATAATAATTTATTTTTTTAATCATGTCTTATTTTATTTCCTATACAATACTCCAACAAATAATTTGAAAGAGTAAAATGAAAGCTATTATATTTGATTTAGATGGCACGTTAATCGACTCACTTGATGATATTGCAAGAAGTATGAACGATGTGTTAAGAGAACTGAACTACAAAGTACATGATATTAAAGATTATAAAAAATTTGTGGGAGATGGAGCTATGATTTTAGTAAAAAACTCTCTTCCTAAAAATATAAATGAACTAGAGACTCAAAAAGCATTTAAACGTTTTCTTGAAGTATATGAATTAGGAATACATCACAATACAAAGCCATATCATGGTATTTATGAGCTTCTTTCTAAACTAGCGAACACATCTGTAAAACTGGGTATTTTATCAAATAAACCTCATGAAATCACAAAACAATACACACAAAAACTTTTTGCAAAGTATAACTTTGAAGAAGTTCATGGACAAAAAGAGGGTGTATTAAAAAAACCACATCCAAAAGGGGCACTAGATATTGCAAAAAGTTTTAACCTTCAGCCAGAAGAGATTTTTTTTGTAGGAGATACTCCCTCAGATATAAAAACGGCAAAAAATGCAAATATGAAAAGTATAGGTGTTTCATGGGGATTTAGACCTGAATCAGAGTTAGTAGAAAGTGGTGCTGATTTTACTGTTCAAAATTGTGACGAGTTATGGGAACTATTTAATACGCACATAATTTAATACAAATATCCACAGCACAGGCTATTTAAGAGGTTAGTATACATGAGTACACAATTTCTATTAACACTTTTATTATTTAAAAATTTCTGACTAGGTTATATAGAGTTATATTCTTATATGATTTTTTGTATCATGAAATTCTAGAATTGTCTCTTGAGCACGATTACGCATTTTTTTTACTTTATCCACTTTGATATCTTTATACTTTTTAAAAAAATCTTTAAAACTATTACAAGCTTTATTTACATCTGATTCTTTGTTGAAATCAAAAATTATTGACTCTTCACAAAATACAATTTCTTGATTTAACACTTTAAAATCATCATTTTTTGATATTGATTCTAAAAAACTAACTTTTTGATCAACTGGGATTTTCACGTAGTTTTCGATGTATATTGATTCCATAGTTCTTATCCTTACATTTTACTTAAGAGTAAAATTCTATACCAATAATACATATGTCCGTCTTAAAGAAAATTTAAGTTTTAATTTTTAATCTAACTCTGATTTTTGTTAAATTTGAGCTAGAAATTTTTACATCTAAGCCAAAATATTTATCTTAGGTGCATTGCCACCTTCAGCATAATCATTAAAAAACCCAAAAAACATTTTAAAATCACGTAGTAAACTATCTTGATTTAAAGTATTACCTTGTTTAATATTCTCTTCTATTTCTTCAAGTTTTTTTAGAATAAAGCCCATGAGTGTCATGGAATCAGCATCTAAATCCATATCAAAGGAGCCTTTTTCCATAGCAAAAGGTTTATTCGAAATATTATTTTGACTTCGATACTCAGAATAATCTTTATTAAAATTAAGAGTAAAAATTAAAGCATGAGGAGTATCCTCCATATTAAGAGTTGTACTTATTAATGCATTAAACATTAGAGGGTCTTTTTCTAAAAAATCAGAAGTTGGAAAAGAGGAATATCGCATAGAAGCACCAGACGTAGTCTCTTCAGATACTAATGAATCAACCATTTTATTATAAATACTTGGATCAATTTTATAAGCAAACTCTTGAATTGCCAAAAGTGCCTTAGATCTTGTGCCATCTTCATCTTCTATATTGTTTTTTTCAAGATAACCTTGAATCTCTTCCAAAGAACTTGTAGCTAAAAAGGAAGTTGTTTCACCAGTAGGAACAGTCATTGTTGATACTTCTTTTCTCTCTCCTTCAACGTTGGCTTTTCCTTGATAATCACTTTTGTTTTGAACGTTATTACCAGTATAAAATGAAACATAAGAGACATCTTGTATCATCTATTTTCCTCTTTCTAGAAATTGTATTAGTTAATTTTACGCTTAAAAGTATTAAATAATAATTAATCAAATTATCATTTAATACAAAACCCTTCTATTTTGTTAGACTTGCGTCTGTTGGTTTTGTACATACATCATAGTTATCTTGTGAACAATAGGTTAATGGGGTATGTATAACTTTATTATACTTTTTACCTTTTACAATATTAAATAAAGTATGTATTGCTTGTTTTCCCATTTCATAGGGATTTTGACCTATATTGATAGAAGAGTATCCCTTTTTTAAAAACTCTAATTGAGATTTTGTTGCATCTGCTATTACAAATGCCAATTCTTTATTCTGAATTTTTACACGGTAAGGTTGCATTTCTTCTACATAGTGTTCATAATACTGCGCCCATCCACCAACAGATACAAATAAAATATCTTCTTCATTGTCTAAAATATTTTTTAGTTGGTCAACGGCTCTTTTTTTATTTTCCCAGCTGTAAAAAGGACACCGTTCATATTCCGTCCAGCCATTATTATTTTCAAGTGCATTTTGTAAAGAAATTACTTTGTTCTCACCAGATAAAGTATATCGTATACCTTGCATACGTAGGTTTAGGTTTATTGCACCTTTAACTCCAGATTGTATACAAACTAAACCACCATTAGGTCGTATAGCTTTGAGTTCATTTCCTAAGGCAACTCCTAATTCAAAATTATCACTTCCAATATACGCTAAACGAAGATTTTTATCTTTTAGTTTTAAGTCTGAATCATACGTGATAATAGGAATACCTGCTTCTTTTGCTAAACTCAAACTTCGTTTAGATATAAAATCTGAGTTAATAACGGCAACTGCGATTCCATCAACTTCCTCATTTTCTATAAGTTCTTCAATAATTTCATTTTGTAATCGCGGATTTACTTCTGAACCACCTTTATACAAACACTTAACCCCATCTAATGAAGCAGCCGCATTTTCACAGCCTGCTTTACTTAGAAGAAAAAAAGGACTATTGTATTCTTTTGATACAAGTGCAAATTTTAACTCTTTTGCATGTAAAAAAGGTAATAATATCATTATAAAAAATAGTAATTTATAGAACGTTAGCAAGTTCTCTCCTAATAGCTAATAATGATTATTATAACTAAATAATTAAGTATTACACATAGTAAACAGCCATAATTTGGCTTTTTTTGGAAATTTTATTTATTATTTTATATATTTATAACACAATTGAAAGCACATAATTTTCACACTTATTTAGCTTAAACTAATTTAACTATTTCTACAATAGTGCAAACAAAAAAGGTTACTAATTTAATTATATAGTTTTAAATAAGTTAATCCAATAAAAGAGACCATAATGAATATTAATTTTATACATAACCCTTTAGAGGATGATATTAAAAAAATCTATGATGGACTTGTAGATTTTAATGAAAGCTATTTTCCTAATTTTGAAGAAAAAAGTTTTGCTTGTTTCATAAATGATAATGAAAATAAAGTTGTTGGTGGATTATCAGGAAAAATCACCTACAACAATATGTTAATAGACTACTTCTGGTTACCAAAATCATATAGGTCTTCTGGAGTTGGAACTAGAATAATAAATCAGGCTATCAAAGAAGCTATAACACTAAAGTTACGTTATATTAACTTAGATACCTATACTTTTCAAGCACCAGATTTTTATCTCAAAATGGGTTTTGTTGAAGTAGGAAGATTTAAAGATTATCCTAAAATAGGAACAGATAAAGTTTTTTACCAAAAAAAACTGCACAACTAATTTGAAATAAGGAATTAAAATGATACTTTTAGACCAAGATGATTATTACAAAGTAATCACACCACTTAGTAAAGTAACTATAAACAATTTATTTGCAAATGCAGTAGTTCAAGGCAGTGCAAAAGGGAGAATTTTTGTAGATACAATACAAAACCCTAAAACATTTTACATTATTCATCCATATGGAATGGCTCTTTTATTTGGAGAGAGTAACAACTCAAAATTTAACCAAGAATTTAAAAATTATTCATTAAATGTAAATAAAAAAAGAATTAAACATGAATGGTTACAAGTATTTCCAAATACGTGGGACAATATTCTTTTAGATTTATTCAAAAATGACATTATAAATTCAAAAGAAAATATCAACGATACTCATAATAAAATTGAGCTAAACAGCAGAGTTAATTTTAAGTTTAATGTTAATTTGTATAAAAAATTTAAAGAAAAAAACATACCAAAAAAGTTAGATATAAAATCTACTAATAAAAATGAATATGATAATATGAAAGGAAGTGTGATACCTTCAAAGTTTTGGAATAATAGCAATGAATTTCTAGAAAAAGGAGTTGGCTTTAGCTTGTATCATGATAACAATTTAGCAACAACGGCTTTTTCAGCATTTATTACAGAGACAAAACTAGAATTGGGAATGGAAACCTTGCCTGCTTTTAGAGGAAAAGGATTTGCTCAATATATATGTTCTGCTTTAATTGACTATTGCATAGAAAATAACTACGAGCCAATTTGGGCATGTCGAAGTGAAAATATTGGCTCATACAAGTTAGCAATTAAACTTGGATTTGAAGAAGAAAAAGTATTGCCCTATTTTAGGTTATGTAAGTAATACTTATACTGTAGTGAGACCTATCATGTTAGAATAATAGAGCGTTATATGGGAGATTTTATTGTTTTGTTAACATTATTTTAAAGTCATTCCACTTTGCATCTTTTTTTACTTCAAACTCTACAATAAAATGGGGATTATTTTTAAAAAAATGTATGCATTCTAAAATTGTTTTTTGTTCCTCTTTACAGTAAACATACAGTTGAACCATTCCTTCATTAATATTGGAGCCCACAAAGATTAAACTTCCAGAGTTTTCAAGTTTTTCCAAACACTTCTGTTCAAATGCTGCAAAATACGAGAGGGTACTAACTTCTGGGAAAAGTACGTCATCTGATGTTGTATATTTATGTTTAATGGTTACCAAATTTGGATAATTTTCATTTGCAATTTTGTCATTGATATCAACACGAACTTTTAACATTTGATTGATATTGTTTACTTTTTGGCATAAAGTCCATTTATTTTCACTATATTTTTGCATTTGAATTTTTCCTTACAATTTAAAAGTATTGTATCAAAATAATTTTTTATTTAGTTTATTAATGATTTTCATCCCTAATCAGATATAATTTATAAAATTAAAATATATAATAAATTAAAATTATTGTCTATCATTATAGAATGGCACATAAGGATAAAAGAGAAGATGAAGATATTTATTTTACAGCTATTTTTACTATTAAGTTTTTCAATTAGTTCTCTGGCAAACACTGTAATATTAACCAAAAAAGAAAAAGAATTCATCAAAAACAATCCTTTAATAACCGTAGCAATGATGCCAGATTTCACACCATTTAGCTACTATTTAGATGATAAAGCGGTTGGATTTGAGCATGATTTATTAAAAATAATATCCCAAAGAACTGGTTTAAAGTTTGAAAAAATCATTGATAAGTGGACCACAGTATATGGTGCCTTCAAAAATAAAAAAATTGACATGATTACAAGTATTTCACATAAAAAATACAGAGAACCTTTTACTACTTACACAAGCTCGTATTATGATATACCTATAATGATATTTGTAAGAGATGATTTTGGTAAATACAGTGGTTTAAAAAGTCTTAAAGGTAAAAGAGTTGGTGTTATTAAAGATATCTTCTATATTAACGAACTAAAAAAGCTGGGTACCATGGACATCGTAGAATATGAAAGCTACGAAAAACTAGCAAGTGATTTAGTTTTTGGAAAAATCGATGCAATATTGCAAAATCTTACAAATATTAATTATCTCATCAAAAAACATGTGTACACAAATATAAAATTAGCAAGTGAATTAATCCTACCAAATACATCCAATGAAGATTTAAGATTTGGCGTTCAACCAGAAAAACCCCTATTAAGTTCTATTTTACAAAAAGCTGTAATGTCGATTTCAAAAAAAGAGAAAGAATTTTTAATCAACAAATGGATAGGTTCCATCAAAGAGTATGGGGGAGGGCATATAGTATTAGAAGAAGATGAAGTCGCTTATTTAGATGCAAATATTATTAAATACTGTATAAGTCCAGCTAGTTTACCCTATGAAGGTCTAAATCAAAATGGCAAACATTCAGGAATGACTCTAGATTATTATAACATATTTGAGAAAATGCTTTCTGCCAAGTTCGAGCTTGTTAAAACAAAAAGTTGGAGTGAATCTTTATCTTACATTAAACAGCACAAATGTGACATGTTAGCACTCAGTGTAGAGACCCCTGAACGAAAAAAATATCTAAACTTTTCAAGTTATTATTTAGATGTTCCTTTAGTTCTTGCCACAAGAGTTAATGCCCCATTTATAAATCACATCTTAGATTTAGAAGGTGAAAAAATAGGTATAACAAAAGATGATGCATTTGTAAAGATACTTCGAAGGAAATATCCTTCTTTGGATATAGTAGAAGTTGATGGTATTCATGATGGCTTTAACAAAGTTAAAAGTGGTCAGTTATTTGCTTATATTGACACATTAGCTGGGGTGGGATATGAATTTCAAACCAATTACTTTGGGGAATTAAAAATAGCAGGTAAACTATCAGAAAGCCTAAAACTTTCAATCGCCGTAAATAAAGAAGAACCAATTTTATTAAATGTTTTACAAAAAGCTATTAATAATATTAACAATGAATTACACAGAGAGATTTTTATAAAATGGATACCAATAAAATTCGAAAAAGGTGTAGATTATGATTTAATTTTCAAGATAGTTTTAGCTGCTATATCCCTTATTGCACTTATTATGTATTGGAATGCAAAAATCATCAAAGCAAATAAGCTGTTGAAAGAAGCCCAAATAGCAATTGAGCTTAAAAATAAAGAATTACATACTCTAGCTATTACCGATAAATTGACAAATCTCTACAATCGAAGAAAACTCGAAGAACTCTTAGAGAGTGAACTCAATAGAAGTGAAAGATTTAATCATACTTTTGGCCTGGCTATTTTAGATATTGACCATTTTAAACAAGTAAATGATACCTATGGTCACCAAATAGGAGATGAAGTTCTCATCGAGTTTGCAGGTATCTTACAAACTAACTTACGAAAAACTGATTATGTCGGTCGACTGGGAGGGGAAGAGTTTATTGTAATTTGTCCTGAATCTAATATACAAGAAGTCACTGAGTTAATGGAAGTTTTCAGAGCAAAAATTGAACATCATAATTTTAAATCCATAAAGAATAAAACAGCAAGTTTTGGTGTCACACTATCAAAAAAAGGGGATACGGTCGATTCTCTTATAAAAAGAGCAGATAAAGCTCTTTATGAAGCAAAAGACAGCGGGAGAAATAGAGTTTTGGTTAATAGCTAGTCTTATTTTTAAACCCAAAAGGATAGTAAAAGTGCTGAACCTGGGATGTTATTTCATTATATGACTTTAGATAAAAAATTGTAATTAAATTGTCACTAAAATATATCAATTAGGATTTTAATTTAACAATTTTATGATAATATAACTAAAATATTATATATTCAGGAGAAGTTAAATGTTAGAAATATCAGGAGTTTCTATAGATGCAAGTCTAATATTTGCAATTGCATTTATTATTTTTGTCATAGTAATTATTATCAAAGCTGTTACCATAGTCTCACAATCAGACCTATATGTAGTTGAGCGATTAGGGAGCTATAACAAAACATTAACGGGAGGGTTAAATTTAATCATTCCCATTGTTGATTCTGTTAGAGCAAGTATTACTTCCAGAGAACAAATTATAAATATTCCTAAACAATCAGTGATTACAAAAGATAACGTCAGTATCTCTATTGATGGTATTGTCTTTTGTAAAGTAACCAATGCAAAAGATGCCACGTATAAAATTGTTGATTTTAAAGATGCTATAGGTAATTTGGCTATGACCACACTGAGATCACAAATAGGTGGAATGGAATTAGATGAAACACTATCAAATAGAGACTCGTTAAATACTGCTTTACAAACAGCACTAGATGAAGCTGCAGCTGAATGGGGTGTAAAAATAACAAGAGTAGAAATTTCAGAGATTTCTGTTCCTGAGTCGATTGAAAAGGCCATGAGCATGCAAATGGAAGCTGAGAGAGAGAAAAGAGCCATTGAAACTAAAGCCAAGGCAGACAAAGAAGCAGTAATTAGAAATGCAGAGGGTAGAAAACAAGAAACAGTATTAGAAGCAGAAGCAAAAGAAAGAATGGCAGATGCTTTAAAATATGAGCAAAAAGCAATTGCAGTAGGGCAACAAGAAGCAATGAATGCCATCAATGAAGCAATGAAAGATAATCCAAAAGCAGCTGAGTTTTTACTTGCTAAAGATAGAATATCCGCCTTTAATGCCCTTGCTAGTAGTCCATCTACAGATAAAATGATATTACCTTATGATGTTACACAAATGATAGGAAGCACTAGTGTTCTAGGGGATGCTTTTTTTAAAGGAGTTAGTAATGGAAGTACAAACACTAATTAATACTATTGATATCTATGTTCTTTTAAGCATTGGTGTTACACTTATTGCATTTGAGGTATTTATTACCTCCTTTGTTTTATTTTGGTTTGGGTTAGGTTTTATACTATGTGCACCCATAAGTTATTATTATCAATTCTCAGATGGAATATGGCAAATACTCATAAGTTCAGCCATTGCACTTTTACTGCTTGTACTTTTTAGAAAAAAGGCTATTGAAAAATTTCTTCAACCTAAAGAGAATATCAGTGATGATTTTTTAAATGAGAAAGGTACAGGAGAAATAAGAAACTCAAAAGTTTTTTATAAAGGTACTTATTGGGAAATTGATTCTGAGAATTCAGAAGAAGTTTTTGAAAATGGAGATAAAGTTCAAATTATTGAAATACACAAAAACTATGCAAAAATAAAAAAATAACTCTCAACTTTACATTCATAATTAGTCCGTTTTGCACAAGTAGGGGGAAAACTTGTGCAAAAAGGCACAAGACAAACTTCACAGGTAAAAGTAGTTATTTAGCAGCCAATGACTTTCCAGCTACAAACCCACTCGCCCAAGCAAAATGTAGATTATATCCACCTCTATGTCCAACTATATCTAAAACTTCACCTGTAAAATACAAACCTTTAACCTTTTTACTCTCAAACGTTTTGTCATTTACTTCTTCTGTTCTAATACCACCACCACTTACTTCTGCATGTTTAAAACCTTGAGTATCTGTTATTTTTAATCGCCAATTGATTAACTGATTAACCAAACTTCTTATTTGTTTTGCGTTAATATCTTTTGCTTTTACATCTTGATCTAAATTACATACTTCTAAAAGCACATTTGGAAGTTTATTTGAAACCATTCCCGTTAAAAGCACACTGGCTTTTTCATTAGGAAGCGCTTTTAAAAGTGCTTCTACTTGAGATAAAAGTTCATTTCTGTTTGATTTTGGGAAAAAGTTTATTGATATTTGTACTTCTTGATACAAGGATAAATTATAAGAAGCTATTTGAGAGAGATCTAAAATTCCAAATCCCGATACTCCATATTTTGTAAAAAGCACATCCCCTATTACTTCATACTCTTTTTGACCATTAATATAAAGAGTGGTATTCACTTCTTTTTTCATACCTGTTAATTTATGATGATATGAACTTTGTACATTTAAACCTACAAGAGAAGGGTAGGTTGGATTAATACTGTGTCCAAAACTTTGGGCTATATTTATTCCATCTTCTGTTGATTTTAGCTGTGGTGCGGCAGCTAGACCTGAGCTGATCAAAACTTTGTCATACTCGTTAAAAATATCTTCTTCACTTTTTAACGTAAATTTATTTTCATGTTTACTTACATCTTTAATGGCAGTTTGGGTAATTATATTTACACCCAAACTTTCAAGCTGACTTTGAAGAAGGTTTACCACTGATTTTGCCTCATTTGAGAGAGGATAAACTTTGCTGGTATCTTTAATATCTAAAAGTAATCCAATACTTCTACAAAATTTTTCAAACGTTTTATAATTGAACTCTTTTAAACAAAAATTCACAAAAGATGGGTTTTCCCCTATATAGTTTGATTGAGACAAAGTAGTATTAGAGATATTACATCTCCCATTTCCTGAAGCTAATATTTTCTTACCCACTGATTTATTACTATCAAACAAATCTATATGAATATTTTTATTTATTCTTTTTGCATTTATACACGCTAATATTCCAGAAGCTCCAGCTCCTATTATTGCTATTTTCAATCTTTACCTTAGTTTGTGTGTTTATTTTTCCAATTATATTGTATTTTTCTTTATAATAGTGTACTTAGTAAAAAACTGCCAACCATATTGTTGGAATATCCACATTAGTATATTTAATTCTGTGTTTACAGTGTTTCTCTATATTAATATAATCACCTTTAATCATCTCTATTTCTTTATCCTCAAACTCTAAAACAGCATCCCCTTCTAAAATGATTACAAATTCATTTTCTACTTGCTCATACCAAAAGTTTTTTTCTGATTTTTGACCATTTGAAATAATAGTTTCAATTCTAACATTTTCATTTTTAATAATTTCAGGATTAAACACTTTCAAATTTGTTCCATACAATCGTTTATCTATTTTTAATGGAGAATTATCTAATATCCCAGAAATTCTATTTTGATCTAAACCTTCCCAAAAAGCATTAACACCATCTAACATTTCCATACCAGCGGCAATAAACTTATCTTTATCAAAATTTGTTTTACTAAAAGCATCTGACATTTTCAT
>ENA-ORXI01001149-ORXI01001149.1-sediment-metagenome-genome-assembly--contig:-NODE-1149-length-21011-cov-9.571797_pt1 | contig 21011 bp, 16 predicted proteins | sample MGYA00237861_ERZ511468 | MGnify/ENA primary metagenome ERZ511468 (study PRJEB26299, sample SAMN06266213) | sediment metagenome | isolation source: Hudson Canyon methane seep mesocosm | place...
TACTAATTTCTTTTTGTAATGTAGTATCATTCTCAACATATAAAACCGATAAGTCACTTGTTCTTTTTGTTCCATTTTTCATTGAATTTATTATACGATAATTAAACTTCAATATTTTATTGTTAGGTTCTAAATATTATGAAAATTTGATGTAGTTATTAATATAATTATTTAAGCTTATTCTGAGTATACTAACATAAATAAATATAAGGACATACAATGTTTCACGAATATAGAGAAATAGTTTCAGAATTAAAAACAAAAGATGCACACTTTAAAAAAGTTTTTGAAGCACACAATGATCTTCATGACCAATTAGATAAAGCTGAAGAGGGTGGAGTTGACCATATTGATCCAATGGAAATAGAAAGAATGAAAAAAGAAAAACTTAAGCTTAAAGATGAAGCTTATGCGATGATTATGGAAAAGAAAAATAAATAAATAATTTTTATCAAGTAATCAATAACAAGAAGGCTAAGTTTATACACTTAGCCTTTTTTGATTTTTAAGTAATTATTTGATAAAATAATACAATTTTAAACAAAACTAGCGAGCGCGGTTTTTGTAAAAAAAGTTTCATTAGAAAGGTAACAAGGTTACATGGAAAATCTTTTCGAATCACAAGATATAGTTGATATTAAAATTGAAGACTCAATAAAGGCTTCATACTTAGACTACTCAATGAGTGTTATTATAGGACGGGCACTACCAGATGCAAGAGATGGACTGAAGCCAGTTCATAGAAGAATACTTTACGCAATGCATGATTTAAATATGACGTCAAGAACTCCATATAAAAAATCTGCAAGAATTGTTGGTGATGTTATTGGTAAGTACCATCCACATGGTGATAGTTCAGTATATGATGCATTAGTAAGAATGGCACAAGATTTTGCTATGAGAGTTCCTCTTGTAGATGGCCAAGGAAACTTCGGTTCAGTTGATGGTGATAATGCAGCTGCTATGAGATATACCGAATCAAGAATGACAAGACTAAGTGAAGATGTATTAAAAGATTTAGATAAAGATACAGTTAATCATGTAGCAACTTACGATGATATGGGTAAAGAACCTACTGTTATGCCTACACGAGCACCATTATTACTTATTAATGGTTCTGAAGGTATTGCGGTTGGTATGGCTACAAAAATACCACCACATAATCCAACAGAAGTTATGGATGCACTTTTACATTTAGTTGATAATCCAAAAGCAGATGCAACAGATTTAATGGAGTTTATTAAAGGTCCAGATTTCCCTACGGGAGCTACAATATTTGGTAGACAAGGTTTTACTGACGCATATAAAACAGGTCGTGGAAAAGTTAAGATGAGAGCTAAACATCACATTGAGACTAAAGGTAAAAAAGACATCATTATTTTAGATGAGCTTCCTTACCAAGTAAATAAAGCTAGACTAGTAGAACAAATTGCAACTTTATCAAAAGAAAAAATGATTGAAGGTATTTCTGAAGTTAGAGATGAATCTGATAGAGAAGGTACAAGAGTAGTTATTGAGCTTAAAAAAGATGCAATGGCTGAAATAGTTATGAATAACCTTTATAAACAAACACCTATGCAAGGTACTTTTGGAATCATTTTATTAGCAGTTCATAATAAAGAACCAAAAATATTTAATCTTGCTCAAATTTTAAATATCTTCTTAAATCACAGAAAAACTGTAATTATTAGAAGAACAATTTTTGATTTAGAAAAAGCAAAAGCTAGAGCACATATTTTAGAAGGTTTAAAAATTGCTTTAGACAATATTGATGAGGTTGTTAAAATCATTAGAGCAAGTGCTAATGATACAGATGCTAATGAAAAATTATGTGCAGCATTTGATCTTACAGAGATACAAGCAAAAGCTATATTAGATATGAGACTTGGTAGATTAACAGGACTTTCTAGAGAAAAACTTGAAGAAGAATTAAAAGCATTATTAGAACTTATTGAAGAGTTAGAATCTATTCTTAAATCAGAAGAGAAGTTAAATAGTATTATAAAAGAAGAGTTAGCTGAAACTAGAGATAAATATGCTGAGATGAAAGATAAGTCTGGTACTTTAATAGCTGATAGAAGAACAGAAATAGAAGAGAGTTATGACGATATCGATATTGAAGACTTAATTCCAAATGAACCAATGGTAGTTACTATTACACATAATGGTTATGTAAAAAGAGTACCAATTAAAGCTTATGAGATGCAAAGACGTGGTGGTAAAGGTAAAGTTGCAGTTACTACACATGATGATGATTTTATAGAAAAATTCTTTGTATCAAATACTCATGATACATTGTTATTTGTTACTAACTTTGGTCAACTTTACTGGTTAAAAGTATACAGAATACCAGAAGGTGGAAGAACAGCTAAAGGTAAAGCTGTAGTAAATCTTATCAATCTTAAAGAAGATGAAAAGATTATGGCTATTTTACCTACAACAGATTTTGCTGATGATAAGTCTATGGCATTCTTTACGAAAAATGGTATTGTTAAAAGAACAGCGTTAAGTGACTTTAGTAATATTAGAAGTAATGGTGTAAAAGCAATTGTTTTAGATGAAGGTGATGAGATTGTAACAGCTCAAATTACACTTCCTGAGACTAAGTTTCTTATGATATTTACAGCACTTGGTCAAGTTATTAGATTTGATATGGATAAAACAAGAACTCAGGGTAGAACAACTAGAGGAGTTCGTGGTATCAAATTCAAAGAGGAAACAGACTTTGTTGTGGATGCTGATGTTATTGAAAATGAGCAACAAGAGTTATTAACAGTAAGTGAAAATGGTGTTGGTAAACGTACAGAAGTTGAAGCATATAGATTAACAAACAGAGCTGGTTCTGGTGTAATTTCTATGAAATTAAGTCCAAAAACTGGTAAAACTGTTGTTGGTAATGTTATCGTTGATGAAGAACAAGATTTAATGGCTCTTACATCTATTGGTAAAATGATAAGAGTAGATATGAATACAATTAGAAAAGCTGGTAGAAATACATCTGGTGTAACAATTGTAAATGTGGATAAAGATGACAAAGTTGTAAGTATTGCAAAATGTCCAAAAGCAAAAGATGATGAATTAGATATCCAATTAGCTGATGATATGGCTGGTGTGGATTTAGAAGAGCGAAATTTATTAAGTAAAGAAGAAGAGGAATAATAAATAGATGAGTGGAAAATATAACGTTGCAGTCGTAGGTGCAACTGGTGCAGTTGGTGAAGAACTTTTTAGAGTTATGGAAGATTTAAATTTTCCAGTAGGTGAATTATTACCATTAGCTAGTGCTAAGAGTGTTGGTACAAGTATAACTTTTAACAATAAAGACTATCCAGTTGTAGAATTAACAGATACAGTTTTTGAAGAAAATGAAGTTCATATTGCATTTTTTAGTGCAGGTGGTTCTATTTCAGAAAAATTTGCTAAATTTGCTGTAGAAGGTGGGGCTGTTGTTATTGATAATACTAGCCATTTTAGAATGGATCCAAATGTTCCTTTAGTGGTACCAGAAGTAAATCCAGAAGATATAAGCTTATGGAGAGAAACAGGAATTATTGCTAACCCAAATTGTTCAACAATCCAAATGGTACAAGCATTAAAACCTCTTGATGATTTATATGGTATCAAAAGAGTTGACGTATCAACTTACCAGGCTGTTTCAGGTGCTGGAAAAGCAGGTATGGAAGAATTAGTAATGCAAATGCAAGACTTTTTTGCATTTAAACTTGACGAAACAAAAAAAGAAGCATTTATGCATCAGATTGCATTAAATGTAATTCCTCATATTGATGTTCCTCAAGAAAATGGGTTTACTAAAGAAGAGATGAAAATGGTAAACGAAACACAAAAAATCCTTAAAAAAGATATTGCTGTTGCTGCTACTTGTGTTAGAGTTCCTGTTTTAAGATCTCATAGTGAATCTATCACAGTTACATTTAAAGATGGAATTGATGTAGATGTAGGGGAAGCAAAAAATGCTCTTGAAGAGTTTGAAAATGTTGAAGTTTTAGATGATATTAAAAATGGAATATATCCAATGCCTATGATCTCTACTGATACTGATCTTACTTATGTTGGAAGATTAAGAAAAGATATTTATGACTCTAATGTTTTACATATGTTTAATGCAGCTGACCAAGTAAGAGTAGGGGCTGCTACAAACTCTGTAAGAATTGCTATAAAATGGATTGAATTCCAAAAAGAGGATATATAACTGTATGCTCGAAAAGTTATTTGAGGGTGCTATTTGGAAAAGTAGATTTATAGTACTTTTAGCAGTAGTATTTGGTCTTTTAGGTGCATTTGTATTATTTATAGTTGCATCATTAGATATCTGGGGAGTAGCTGTATATAGTTTCAATACTATTATTACAAATGCACACCCAAAAGGTTTTCATGAAGATATAGTTGCTGGCATCATTGGTGCTGTTGATTTATATCTTATTGCTGTGGTTATGTTCATATTTTCTTTTGGTATATATGAACTATTTATATCTAAAATAGATGAAGCTGGGATAGATGAGGGTAAAACCAATACCATACTAGCTATTCATTCTTTAGATCAATTAAAAGATAAGATTGCCAAAGTTATTGTTATGGTTCTTGTTGTAAACTTTTTTCAAAGAGTTTTACATACAGAATTTACAACACCTTTGGAGATGTTATATTTCGCACTATCGATTGCAGCACTAGCTGTTGGATTATATTTTTTAGGAAAAGTAGGTAAATAAAATGGGTAAAATATTTGTAGACGCGTGTTTAGGAAAAGAGACACCATACACACCAGTATGGATGATGAGACAAGCAGGGCGATATCTTCCAGAATATATGGCAGTAAGAGCAGAAGCTGGTAATTTTTTAAATCTTTGTCATGATCCAGAAAAAGCAGCTGAAGTAACTATTCAGCCTTTAGATATCGTTGGTGTTGATGCAGCTATTTTATTTTCTGATATCTTAGTTATACCAGATGAAATGGGAATGGACTTAGAGTTTATTAAAGGTTTTGGACCAAAATTTAATGACCCTATTACTTGTGAAGCTGATGTAGATAGATTAATTGGTGGAAAAGAAGCTAGTAGAAAATTAACTTATGTTTATGAAACAATTGAACTTCTTAGAAAACAGTTAGATGAAAGAGGAGATGATAAAGCTCTTATTGGTTTTACTGGTGCTCCTTGGACACTTGCTACATATATGATTGAAGGTCAAGGTACTAAAACATATAACTTATGTAAAAAAATGATGTATGAAAATCCAGAACTTCTACACAAGATACTTGCAAAAGTAACAGAAGTAATTAAACTTTACATGGAAAAACAAATCAAATCAGGTATTGATGTTGTTCAAATCTTTGATTCATGGGCAGCTGCTATTGAGCCAGGTAAATACAATGAATTCTCATGGAAATATATGGTTGAGATTGCTGATTATTTAAAATCAAAATATCCAGAAACTCCAATTATTATGTTCCCTAAAGGTGTAAGTGCATTTATATCATCTGGTATGGTATATGGAAACTTTGATGTATTTGGTGTAGATTGGGGAACTCCTATGTCTCTTGCAAAAGAAAAATTAGGTGATAGATATGTTCTTCAAGGAAACATGGAGCCTTGTAGATTATACTCAAAAGAAGCAACTACAGCTTGTGTTGAAGGTATTCAAGAAGTTATGGATGGAAAAAGACATATCTTTAATCTAGGACATGGAATACTTCCAGATGTTCCTGTTGAAAATGCAAAACACTTCGTTAGTGAATGTCAAAGAGTAAGTGGAAAAAAACAATAACGTGAACAATATAATATTCGGACCCATTCCATCGAGAAGATTTGGAATGAGTCTAGGTATAGATCTCTCTCCAAATGCAAAACAATGTAACTTTGACTGTTTATATTGTGAACTCTCTTATGCCAAAACAATGTCAAAACAAATCGATGTCATCTCTGTAAAAGATATTATGACTCAATTAAAAGTGGGTTTAGAAAACCATAAAAATATTGATGTCATTACCTTTACTGCAAATGGTGAACCATCTTTATATCCACATTTGAGTGAACTTATTGATGAGATTGATAAAATCAAAGGTGATATAAAAACTCTTATTTTGAGTAATGGCGCAAACATCTATGAAAAAGAGATACAAGATACATTATCAAAAATAGATATCGTAAAATTATCTTTAGATTGTGTGAGTGCTGAATGTTTTAAAAAACTTGATCGAGTTGATGGTAGTGTAGATGTAAGTAAAATAGTGAGTGGTATGGTTGAATTTAGAGCAATGCATAAAAAACAGTTAATCCTAGAAACTTTATTTGTTAAAACTTTAAATGACAATGACAAAGAGATAGTATTGTTAAAAGATGCGTTTAATTTGATACAACCAAATAGAATAGACATAGGTACTATAGATAGACCTCCTGCGTATGCGGTACAGCCTGTAACGCATGAAATATTAGTTAGTATAGCAGATACTTTAGAGGGCTTGCCAGTAACAATAGCTCATAAAAATAAAATAGTGAATAAACAATCATTTGATAAAAATGAAATCATTATATTGTTATCTAGACGTCCATTAACATTTGATGATGTAGAAAATACATTTGATGATGAGTCATTAAATTTACTGAATAAATTAATAGAAAATGAAGAAATATCTATCGTAAATAACAATGGAGTTAAATTTTATAAAATTTAGAAATTTAAGCTTCGTTTAATTGACAAAGAAAGATATTTCGACTATAATTCTGCCACTTAAAAAGATAAACACTTTTTAAATTACCGATTCCGGCATAGCTCAGCGGTAGAGTAGATGACTGTTAATCATTTGGTCGGTGGTTCGATCCCACCTGCCGGAGCCATAAAGCTTTTAGATATTAGAACATTAGTTCTTTTATCTAAAAGCTTTTTTTTTGCTTAAAAACTTCTGATAAAATGAACATACCACATTCTTAACACAAAAACTAAATATTATACAATAATTAGAAATGAGCAAAATAATTAATTATAAAGGATACAAAATGCTAAAAAATTTAAAAATTAGTACAAAAGTTACACTTGGTTATGGATTACTTATCTTACTTATTGCAATATTAGTATCAGTTACAATTATTAAAATTACAAGTTCAAATGATCTAACAAATAAAGTTATTAAATTACGAGTACCAACAGCAATGTCAAGTATAGAAATGATTAATGGAATAAATCATTCTTTGGCAGCGTTAAGAGGTTGGATTATATTAGGAAAAGACAAATTTAAAGATGAAAGAAGTGTTGCCTGGACCAAAGAGATAGAGCCAGCACTTAGTCAAATGACTCAATTTTCAAAAAACTGGACAAATCCTGATAATATAGAGAGATTAAACAAAATAACCGTATATTTAAAAGATTTTAAAAAGTATCAAAAAGAAATTGAAGAGATATCTCATGATATAAATAATCAACCTGCACTGAAAATTTTATTTAAAGATGCTGCACCACAAGCTACAATTCTTGTATCTAATATCACAAAAATGATTGATATAGAACTTACTTTGGATTCTACACCTCAAAGAAAAGCATTGTTAGGAATGATGGCTGATGTTCGTGGAACTACGGGCTTAGGTTTAGCAAATATTAGAGCATATTTATTATCCGGAGATGAGAAATTTAAAAGAAAATTTAATAAATTTTGGACTAAAAATGCTAAAAGATTTTCAGATTTAAAAGCTAATTCTCATCTTTTAACAAAAGCACAAAAAGAAGCATTTAGAGCATTTTCAGATTCTCGTAAAATATTTAATCCATTACCTTCTAAAATGTTTGAAATCAGAGGTGGTGATTCTTGGAATATAGCTAATAAATGGCTAGGTACAAAAGCTGCACCAACTGCATTTAAAATAAAAACTGAGCTGGATGCGATGATTTTAAATCAAAAGAGTTTAATGGAAGTTGATATGAATGCTTCAGAAGAGAGTATAACTTCATTAATTAGATTTGAATGGATACTCATGATAATTAGTATTACTCTTTCTTTAATTATTGCATTACTTATTAGAAGAACGATTGTTACTTCTTTATCAAATTTTCAAGATGGACTTTTAGGCTTTTTCAAATATATAAATAAGGAACAGCCTGATATAAAAGCCCTTGATGAAAGTAGTAAGGATGAATTTGGGTTAATGTCTAAAGTTGTAAATCAAAATATAACTAAAACAAAAGATTTACTAGATCAAGATAAAAAAGTTATTGATGCAGTTAAGAATGCAGTTGAAATCGCAAAAACTGGATTGATGAAACAAAAAATTGAAGTTAGTACTTCAAATGAAGGGTTAGAAGAATTAAAAGATGGCTTTAATGACTTATTAGAAGTTGTTTCTACTAAAGTTTGTGGTAATTTAAATAAAATATCTGATGCCTTAAATTGTTATGGAAAATTAGATTTTAATCATAGAATCACTGGAAATTTAGGAGAAGTTTCTTTTGGATTAAATACACTTGCTGACATTATTAATAAAATGTTAGTTGATAATAAAGCAAATGGTTTAACACTACAAAGTAGTTCTGATGTGTTACTTAGAAATGTAGATATCTTAAATATATCTTCTAATGAAGCAGCAGCCTCATTAGAGGAAACAGCAGCAGCTTTAGAAGAGATAACATCAAATATTGCAAATAATACTGCTACGGTTGTAAAAATGTCAAATTATGGTAATGACGTAAAAAGTTCTGTATCTCAAGGTCAAAAATTAGCTAGTCAAACAACTGAAGCTATGGATAATATAAATAACGAGGTAACAGCTATTAGTGAAGCTATAACAATTATTGATCAAATAGCCTTCCAAACAAATATTTTATCTTTAAATGCAGCCGTTGAAGCTGCAACAGCTGGTGAAGCAGGGAAAGGTTTTGCTGTTGTTGCTCAGGAAGTACGAAATCTTGCAAGTAGATCAGCAGAAGCAGCAAATGAGATAAAATCTTTAGTTTCTAATGCTACAGAAAAAGCAAATACTGGTAAAAAAATATCAGATGAGATGATTGATGGATATACACACCTTAATGAATCTATATCTAAAACAATTGAAATGATATCAGATGTTGAGATGGCAAGTAAAGAACAACAGCTTGGTATTGAACAAATAAATGGTGCTGTGGCACAACTTGATCATCAAACACAAGAAAATGCAAGTGTTGCTTCCCATACAAAAGATATAGCAGTTCAAACTCAACAAATAGCACATGATATTGTGCTTGATGCAAATGAAAAAGAGTTTATTGGTAAAGATTCAGTAAAAGCAAAAACTGATGTTTTAGAACAAACAGAACAAAGAGTTGAAAGTGTAGAAATAGATATAAAAGATAGAAGAAAGCCTGGAACGCAAGAACATACAAAAAAAGTTGTTACTAAACCTTCAATTCAAAAAACATCAATCAAACCTGTTACTTCTAATAAAAATGATGATGAATGGTCAAGTTTTTAGGAGAGTTTTTTCAACACTCTCTTTTTATCCATAAATCTTTATAATATTTAAATAAATCGACTTAATGAAAATATGGGCGCCTAAATAATCATTTCTTCTTATAGTTTAACAAATAAAATTTTAGTTAGTTTGACTTAAGAAGTAATAAGATACTATTCTGAATTGTAAAGCTCATATAATAACTAAGCGGAGGAACATAATCATATATCATTATACTCTTGTAATTTCATACAAAGGTACTCATTATTTTGGCTGGCAGGACTTAGGTACAAATCAACAAAAACTGACTGTGCAATCTAGTATCCAACAAGTACTCAATAAAATTTGTAAATATAAGAACTGTACTATTTCTGTTGCAAGCAGAACTGATGCTGGTGTCCATGCTCAAGGGCAAGTTATTAAAATTTCTATCTCTATAGATATAGAATCAAAAAAACTACAGCTTGGTATGAATTCATTATTGCCCGATGATATTCGTATTTTAGAGTGTCATCCTTGTTCTGTGGAATTTAATGCAAATAAAGACTGTAAGAGTAAAGAGTATCATTATTACTTCTGTACAGATACAATACATAACCCAATTTTTAATGATAGTGTTGCACATGTCCCAATATTATCAAATAAGATAGAACTCATGCAACAAGCTTGTAAACTTTTTGTAGGTGAACATGATTTTTATAACTTCTCAAAACGAGATACTATGATGAGTTCAACTTTTCGTACTATTATAAGTTGTGAAATCTTACAAGTAGACTCTTCCCCATTTGGTAATAAAATTTACTATCTCAAAATCGTTGGAACAGGCTTTTTAAGGTATATGGTTCGTTATATTTCAGGAGCATTATTTGCACTTGGAAAACAAGAACTTTGTCTACAAGATATTAGTGAAGCACTAGCAAATCATAAAGATGAAAAAATAAGTGCTAAAACCAAGTCTCATGGACTACATTTGATCAAAATTTGTTATTAAGGTTAATAGCACAATCTTATATAGTTATCTAGAAACTCTTTTTCTTAAAAATTATTTTTTGTTTATAAAAACTTGCAAAATTTCAACAAATTTTGTTAAGATGAAAGTAAAAAGATTTTAGATGTTATTATTTATATATTTTACCTTAGCTGTTGGTGTTTCATTTATATGTTCTATACTTGAAGCAGTTCTATTATCTTTAAACCAATCATATATAGAATCACTCAAAACAACTAAACCAAACTTAGCAAAAAGACTTGAAAAACAAAAAAAGAATATAGAACTCTCAATTGGTTCTATACTTACATTAAATACTTTTGCACATACTTTAGGAGCTGCTGGTGTAGGCGCTGAAGCTGTCAAGATATTTGGTGATGAGTTTATGTTTTATATCTCGGCAATACTTACAATTCTTATCCTCGTATTTTCAGAAATTATTCCTAAAACTATCGGTGCTATGTACTGGAAAGAACTTGCAGGAGTAAGTTCTCGTATAATACAGTTTTTAACGTTTATTACCTATCCATTACTTTATATGATGCATTTTATCACCTCTTTTATATCTAAAAATAAACCTATAGAAACTATTACCAAAGAGGAGCTAAAAGCTACTATTAACATGAGTGAAGAAGCGGGTATAATAAAAGAAAAAGATTTTCATATTATTGAAAATATATTAAAGTATTCAAAAATAAAAGTAAAAGAGATATACACACCAAGAAAAGTACTTTTTTCTATAAATCAGGAAGATTTGATAAACAGTTTAGAAACTAAATCTACAACAAATATAAAGATGGATAAATTAAAAGAGTATTCAAGGATACCAGTCTTTAAGGATAATATTGATGATATAGTAGGAGTGATATTTTCAAAAGAATATTTTCATGAGTTTATAGAAAATACTCTTGAAAATAAAAAAGATATTATACGACCCGTTTTTACAATCAATGAAAATGTTCCAATTTCAAAATTACTTGACCTCTTTTTATCTAGAAAAGAACATATGTTTATAGTAGTAGATCACTATGAGCAAACAGAAGGTATTGTTACACTCGAAGATGTACTAGAAGAGCTTTTAGGTACAGAAATCGTTGATGAACTTGATACAATCATTAATAAAAGAGATGAAGCAAAATTTAATAATATTAAGATTTGATAAAATTAAAGTATGAATAGAAAAATACCAATCAATAATTTTTCTTGGTTATTTATGAATTCTATATTATTTTACCTTTATTATTCTTCTAAATCTATTCTGTATCTTAAATAGTTTTTTTATCTTTAAGAAAAACATTATTAATTAAAGACTATAGTTAAATACTTAATACCAAGGATTTTTTATGAAAAATAGAAATAGATTGTATATAGTTTTATTATCACTTATAATAGTATCAACTTTATTTCTTCTCAATAGTCTTGAAAAAAAGGAGGAGAAAGAACTTCTAGTATTAACCGAATCAAATTTATTGGTCAAAGAATTAGCTATTAATATATTAATGCTAAGACGAAGTGAAAAAGATTTTTTACTAAGAGGTGAAAAAAAATATATCTCAAAGTTTAATGAAAATTTTATACATTTAAGAAGTAATATTAATAAATTATTAATAGATTTAGATTACGAAGCAATTGACACTAAGTTATTAATTGAATTTGACAGTTCAATAGATAAATATCAAATTTCATTTGTGAAACTAGTAGAGAAAAAACTTATTTTTGGATTGAATGAAAATGATGGTAAACACTTCGAATTACGAAAAATTACTCATGAATTATTAAAAAATGCAGAATTTAATAAGGCACTTTTTTCTGATGTATTACAGTTAAGAAGGATTGAAAAAGATTTTATGTCACGTAAAAACTTAAAATACAAAAAAGCTTTTATAGAAAAAGCAGATACAATTTTGCTAAATCCAAATGATGAAAAAATTAAAAATTTACTTTATGAATATAAAACAAGCTTTATTTTATTAACTAAAATACAAGAAGAAATAGGGTTAAATGAAAACCTAGGACTTATGGGTGAAATGAGATCTGCTATACATATAAGTGAAGATACACTAGAAATATTATCAAAACAATTAATAAAAGAGATAGAAGCAAAATCGTTAGAACTTATTAGAGTAACTAATATGTTAATTATAGGACTTTTTGTAATTATACTGATAATATTAATAATAATAGTGAAATTTTTCATTAACGAATCAAAAATAAACGAATTAAATTTATTAAATACTGAATTGTCAAAAACACTCAATAACCTTGAAGTGACACAAGTAAAACTTGTAGAGGCAGAAAAAATGGCTAGTTTAGGAGGTTTAGTAGCTGGTGTTGCACATGAAATCAATACCCCAATTGGAATAGGACTTACGGGAATTAGTCATTTTTTGGATATGACAAAAGATGTAAAAGAAAAATATGATTCTAATACTATGAGTCAAGATGTATTTGAAAATTATTTAAATACCTCAGAAGAATTAGCAATGCAAATAAATTCAAATCTTCAAAAAACAGCACATTTAGTAGCAAATTTTAAAAAAATCTCATTTGATCAATCAAGTGAAGAGAAAAGAAAAATTAATTTAAAAGAATATCTTGATGAGATTATCTTTAGTATGAAAATGATTACTAAAAAGACAAATATCACTATAGAGAATAAATGTTCCGACGATATAAAAATAAATACGTACCCTGGTGCAATCTCTCAAATAATTACAAATTTAATTATAAACTCAATCAAACATGCTTTTAATGAGAAAGAAGAAGGTACTATTATTATTTATGCTACTATGGAAGATCATTTGGTTAAGCTAGTATACGAAGATAATGGTAAAGGAATAGAAAAAGAAACTTTACCTAAAATTTTTGATCCATTTTTCACTACAAATAGAGAGGGTGGAGGAACAGGACTTGGCTTAAATATCTTGTACAATATTATTTCAAATACTTTATTGGGTACAATTAAATGTAACAGTATAAAAGGTGATGGTGTAGAATTTACAATTACTTTTAAGGAAAGTACCAAACAAGAGAAGTTAAAAAAGGATAATACATGGCAAATATAAATTTTTTCAAGGATGATAAAAAAGAAACTACTCAAACCAAATTAAAATGGAAAATTATAATTGCTGATGATGAAGAAGATGTTCATACTCTTACAAAAACAGTGTTAAAAGATTTTGAATATCAAGGTAAACGCATTGAATTTATTAGTACGTATAACGAAGTAGAAACTATTAATGCATTAAAAGAACATAATGATGTTGCCATGATATTATTAGATGTAGTGATGGATTCTGACGATGCTGGATTAAAAATTGCAAAAAGAATTAGAGAAGAACTTAAAAATAATCTTATTCAAATAATACTACGAACAGGTCAAGCAGGTTCTGCTCCTGAGACAGATGTTGTAATTAACTATGCTATAAATGATTATAAAGAAAAAACTGAACTAACATCAAAAAAACTTATAACTACCATTATTACAGCTTTAAGGTCATATAAAACATTAAAATCAGTAGAGTCTAATAAAAAGGGTCTGCAACAAATAATAGATGCTTCTGAAACTCTTTATACAAAATCTTCTAGTAAACTATTATCTAAAGGAATATTAACTCAGATATTGTCTTTACTGAAAATAGATCATGATGCACTTCTTATTGAACATATAGATAGTATATCTATAGAAAAAAAAGATAAAAATTATATAATTGTAAACTCTGCAGGTGTATATGAAGGTATTAATAATTTTGACTATTTAGATAATAAAATAAAAGATTTAATTCACGATGTAATAAAAACTAAAAAAAGTATTTTTACGCAGAATATATGCGTAGGTTATTTAGAAATAGATGAAAAACAATCAAATATAATATATATTTCAAGTTATGAAAATATTAATGAGATAGAAAGAAATTTAATCGAGGTTTTCTTTAATCATTCATCAATTGCATTACATAATATTAAATTAAATGAAGAGATATTTAGTACACAAAAAAAACTGATAGAAGTCTTGGGTGATGTTGTAGAAAAAAGGTATGTAGATGACCCCCATCACATTAAAAGAGTAGCTGAAATGTCCTACCTCTTGGCGATTAAGATTGGATTGAGTGAGGATGAAGCGGCTATCTTGAGAATGGTTTCTCCTATGCATGATGTTGGTAAAATAGGTATTGCAGATGCCATTTTATTAAAACCTGCAAAACTAACAGTAGAAGAATTTGAAACTATGAAAGATCATTCTACAATAGGTTATAATATATTAAAAGGGACAAATAAAAAAACTTTAGATGTCGCAGCACTTGTAGCGTATGAACACCACGAGAAATGGGATGGTACAGGTTACCCTATGAATAAAAAAGGTGAAGAGATTAGTATGTTTGGACGAATTACTGCTATTATTGATGTTTATGATGCCTTGGCAAATAAAAGATGTTATAAAGAAGCTTGGACTAAAACAGAAATAACAGATTATATTTGTAGTCAAAAAGCGAAACAGTTTGATCCAAAGCTTGTTGATGTTTTTTTAGAAGATATTGAAGATTTTATAAATGTACAAAAAAGGTATCAATAGATTTATTGATAAAAGTAAAATTATTGTCTTTTTAAATTTGAATATCTAAAAATTAAGATTAAATGTTAAAGTGCTTGGTTATACTGTATACATACAAGGATATGATTATGAGATTTATCTCTTAAATCTTAGATTATATTACAACTAAAGTATTTAAAACAAAAGGATAACCTTAATGGCTAAAACAAATTATAATTATGAAAAACGTGCGAGAGAATTAGAAAAACAGAAGAAAAAAGAGGAAAAAAAGAAGAAAAAAGAAGCTCTTAAAAATAATGTAGAAACTGAAGAAGAAACATCAGTTACACCAGAATCTACTTCTGAAACAGAAGCATAACATTTCATAAAATTTGGTGTCAAGATAATCTTTTATTGACTAAAAGAGTTATCTTTTGACACCTAAATTTATGTATATCAATATACTCAATCGAGTAATTTAACTATATTATTTTCCAGCTTTTTTTGCTTTTTTCTCAGCTCTTTTTTCTTTTAATGTCTTTGTAGATGTTGTTTTCACAGACTTCTGTGCATTTTGACCTTTTGCCATAATATCTCCTTTATTTAGATTTACTTCTTAGTATATCTTAAAAGTTAATAATTCTTACTAAATCAAAACAGTTACTTTAACTTCTTTTTTTAATTAGTTTCAATATACTTGTAATCTGAAACAATTTTGAAACTAAATAGAGGAATATGAATGTTTTTTAAGAGTGATAAAAAATACAGTTTAAATGATATTCAAAAACTTTTTTCGCAAATACCAGTTATTTTTATAATACTTCTTGCAATTTTATCATTAGTGATATCATTTTTTATTTTAGACTCAAAAGAAACTAGAAAAATAGATTTAATTAAACAAAAAGCTTTACTAAATTATGAGTTTAATAAAAAAGAAGAACTACAACGTTTTAAAAATCATGTAAAAGAAAATTTAAAAGATGCATTTTTTGAAGAAGAAATTTTAATCAAAAAAATTACATATAAAGTAGTTGGATACTTAGAATCAAACTCATTGAATAAAATTGATTCAGTAAAAAACTATTTAAAATCCCTAGAAAAAAATAATAATGTAAAACTGGTAATATTCTCACAAAATGATTTAGAAATATTATATGGAGAGGATTCGATTAATTATCTTCAAAGCCTTGTCTTTAATACTAAAATTCTTAAAAAAAATAAAGAGATAACTTTACAGTATTTATATTCTCAAGGGAAAGATAACTTACAGTATTGGAAAGATGATCTAAAAAGAACAGTAAGACTGAGTTTTTTTGATAGTGTATTTATTGATGAAAAGGAGTATTTTATAGGCTCTTTTTCAACTATTAATTCAATTAAAGAAATCACAAAAGAATCAATTATAAATACAATTAATAATAATTCTTACAGTATATGGTTTTATGATATTATTTTTCAAAATACATATAATTTTCGTAATGATAAAAAATTTAAAGATGCAAATTCTTTATTATATGAAAACGAAAAAAATACTCCTTATGAAATACTAGCACATTATTTTAGTGATTATGAGTTCAATAAAAAATTTAAAAACTCAACTTATCTATATGAAAAATACAATTTTTTAATTAGTTCTATTTACGATGAACATAGTGTTGAAGATGAAATAGAAGATTTAATATTCTCTATACAACGTGAAACTGGAAATCAGTTTTTTCAGGTTTTTCTTTATATTTTTGTCATCACAATAGCGTTAGTTGCTTTTACTTTTATCTTTTCAAATTTTATCAAAACTATATTTAATGAGTATAATAATGAACTACAGACAAAAAAAATATCATTAGAACATTGGAAAAAAAGATTTGAGTTAGCGATTATTGCTTCAAATGATGGTTTGTGGGATATTGATTTTAAAACAAAAAAGATTTATTTCTCTGATAAATGGCTTGATATGTTTGGTTATAACAAAGGGGAAGTAGAAACTTTTTCTGATTGGTTTAATCTTATACATAACGAAGATAAAGAAAATGTAGAAAAATTATTTGATAAAATTTTTGCTAAAAATGATGACACTTTTATTTGTGAATATAGATTACAAACAAAAAATGATGGCTTTAGATGGGTACTAGCTCGAGGTAAGTCTTTTGTAAATGATAAAAATGAACTCGATAGAATGCTTATGATGTCTATGGATATAGATAAAAATAAGAGAATGAAAAAAGAACTTTTAGATGTAGAACTTTTAGTTGAAGATGGAAAAATAGTAATTTTTAAGTTATTCAACGATGAAAACTTATCAGTAAAATATATCTCAAATAGTATTCAAACTTTTGGATATACAAAACAGATATTTGAGTCAAATGAGATGTCGTTAATGGATTTGATTTATAAAGAGGACATAGATAAAGTTCAGGTAGCTATTAATGCAGCTTTAAAAAAAGATTTACAAAACTTTACTATTGTTTGTAGAGTTATAAATGCGGCGAATGAGATAAGATGGATTTCAAGTAGAGTTATTTTGATCAAAAATCACTCTGGTGATGTGAGTCATTTTTATGGATATATAAATGATATAACTAAAATTAAAGTGAGTCAAGAAGAGTTAAAATTAAAAGTAGAAGATGAAGTCAAAAAAAACAGAGATAAAGATAGGATACTTATACAGCAAAGTAAACTTGCTTCAATGGGTGAGATGATAGGAAATATTGCACACCAATGGAGACAACCTTTAAATAATGTATCGTTAATTCTACAGTTTTTAAAAGATAATTATAAAAATGAAGCAGTAAGTTCGCAGAAACTAGAAAAATTTATGGATAGAGCAAATACGCATATTGAGTATATGAGTGAAACTATCGATGATTTTAGGAACTTTTACAAGCCATCAAAAGTACAAAATGAGTTTGTGGTAAAAGAGTGTATCGATACGTTATTACATATGGTTAAACATCAGTATGATAGTGAAAACATCAAAATGAAATTTGAATCAGATGATATTGTAATCACTAATTATGAAAATGAATTAAAACAATCAATCTTAAATATTTTGAATAATGCTAAAGATGCTTTAGTTTCAAAAAAAGAGAATGTAGATTTTGATGCACTTATAAATATATCAGTAAAACAGCATAGTGATACAATACAAATTGAGATTATCAATAATGGTGGTAATATAAAAGATGATATACTTGATAGGATTTTTGAGCCATACTTTACTACAAAGTTTGAACATCAAGGTACAGGTATTGGGTTATATATGACAAAATCTATTATTGAAACAAATATGAAAGGAAGAATAGAAGTTGAAAATACTAAAGATGGTGTAAAGTTTATCATCACTTTAAGTATTTAAAATATTTCTGATTAAATTATGAGCGAGTTAATTACAAGAGTATTATTAGTAGAAGACGAAGAGGATGCAAGGGAAATATTGAGTTTTTATCTCGATACGATTTTTGATGAGATAGAGATTGCAAAAGATGGACAAGAGGGTTTTGATTATTATCAAAAGTCATATGATGAGAATAAAACTTTTGATTTAGTTCTTACTGATATAAAGATGCCAAATAAAGATGGTCTTGCAATGATTGAAGAGATAACAGCATTAAATGATGATCAGAAATTTATCATTGTTTCTGCATTTAAAGATGAAGAGTATCTATTTCGTTCAATTGGATTAAATGTAATCTCATATTTTGTGAAACCTTTAGAAGTAAAAAATATGATGGAGATACTTAAAAAAGTAAAAACAAAAGTATTAGAAGATAAATCATCTCAAGAGATAATAGAAGAGATTTTATCATTTAATGATACTTATTCTTTTAATACAAAAACAAATATATTATTTACAAAAGATGATACGATTAATTTATCTAAAAAAGAAACATTACTTATTCAAGCTTTAATTACAAATATAAAAGAGATAAAAACAAAAGAGTTTTTAAAAGAATTTATCTGGAATGATGGCGAAACTTCTGATGCAACTATGCGTACTGTTATTAAAAGAGTAAAGGATAAAATTTCAGATAATGACTTTATTGTTTCAAAAAAAGGCCTAGGATATATAATTTTGTAACTATTGAACCCTTTATTTAAGGTAATTATTAACGAATTTATAAATTTGAAACAATTTTGAAACAATTTTAGAACATTTTGTGTTATACTTTCATATATAAAAAATAAAAGGAAATAATATGTCAAAGTTAAATGTTTTTAAAAAATTAGTTGTTGCCTCTGTTGTAACTTCTACGATGTTAGTAAGTTCTGCAAGTGCAGCTAAAAAAGAAGCTAAATATGTAATTGCAACTGCAAGTACTGGTGGAACTTATTATCCTGTTGGAGTTGGTATTGCAACTATTGCTTCATTGAAATTAGCAAAAAAAGAGAAAATTACTTTTTCTGCAATTACAAGTGCGGGTAGTAATGAAAATGTAGATATGCTTGATAAAGGTGAAGTAAACTTTGCTATTGTTCAGGGATTATTTGGTTCTATGGCTTGGCAAGGTAAAGACAAATATGAAGGTGATGCAAAAAAAGATCTTAGATCTATTACTATGTTATGGCAAAATGTTGAGCAGTTTACAGTTAGAAATTCATTTGCTAAAACTGGAAATATTAAAGATCTAAAAAATCTTTATGGTGAAAGATTTGCAATCGGTGGTAGAAGTTCAGGTTCAAGAGTATCTGCTGAAACAATTATGAATTCATTAGATATAGATTATAGTAAAATGAATGTTCAATACTTAGGTTATACACCAAGCTCAACTGCTTTACAAGATGGAAAAGTTCAAGGTATGAATACACCATCAGGTCCTCCAACATCAGCTGTAACAAATGTATTTGCTTCAGTAGGTAATGATAAAATTAAAGTATTAGATTTTAATGCTGACGATTTAGTTAAAATAAATAATAACTACCCAGTATGGACTCCATTTACTATTAAAGCTGGAACTTACCCTGGTCAAGTAAAAGATATTAATACAATTGCACAACCAAACTTTTTAGTTGTTACAAAAGATACACCTGAAAAAACTGTATATTTATTAACAAAAACTATTTATGAAAATTTACCATTTTTAAATGTTGTACATAAAGCAACAAAAGCAATGGCAATAGAAAAAGCAATTGCTGGTTTACCTATGCCTCTTCACCCAGGTGCTGCAAAGTACTATAGAGAACAAGGTATCTCTATCCCTTCTTCTTTAATTATCAAATAATTACACACTAAAATACAAGAAAAGTTTTACACTTTTCTTGTCCTATACTACTTATAAACTATCTAAATGATTTATTATTGTTTATGTAGATTATAAATTTTAATCAGTATTTTCAAGGATAACACAATGATTACAATAAAATATTTTAAAGAGATTACTTTTGTTTATGCAATTTTTATCTCACTTTTCCATTTTGGAATAAATATATGGGGAGGTATAAGTGACTTATGGTTTAACTCTGCTCACTTTGCTCTTCTAGCATCTTTAGGTTTTTTAACATATGAAGCATCAAAAGATGATAATAAAGTAAGTATCTTAAATGTGATATTTGCAATACTTTCTTTATTTACATTTATTTATATGGTACTTTTTGAAGAAAGTTTATACGAAGTTGCAAACTCTCAAATGAGATTTAGTGACTTATTTGTAGCTGGTCTTACTATCACGTTAGCAACAATAATGGTGAAAAAATCTACAGGATATATTATCCCTGGTATTATAGTTTTTTGTATTGCTTATTTATTATTTTTAGGTCAACACATTGATGGAATTTTTGCATTTGCTGGTATGAATTATGAACGATTCTTATATAGAATGTTTTATACAAGTGAAGGACTTTTTGGACCAATTGCAACTATATCTTCTACTTATGTATTTATGTTTATTCTTTTTGCCGCTTTTTTACTTAAATCGGGAGCTGGTGACTTTATTGTTGATTTATCTGATGCAGTTGCTGGAAAGTTCACCGGTGGAACTGGTCATGTTGCTGTTTTTTCTTCAGCTTTAATGGGAACAATTTCAGGATCAGCTGTAGCAAATACTGTTTCAACTGGTTCTATTACAATTCC
>ENA-ORXI01001152-ORXI01001152.1-sediment-metagenome-genome-assembly--contig:-NODE-1152-length-21001-cov-14.214634_pt1 | contig 21001 bp, 21 predicted proteins | sample MGYA00237861_ERZ511468 | MGnify/ENA primary metagenome ERZ511468 (study PRJEB26299, sample SAMN06266213) | sediment metagenome | isolation source: Hudson Canyon methane seep mesocosm | place...
GCCTTTAATACAGGAGGTTCAATCGCGGTTGCTCTCAATCATGGATATCATATCGTTAACTCTTTCATGAGAAGAGATGGGAGAATTTACTCCCATACGAACAAAGTAGATGAATTTATGCAAAAGAATCCAAGTTTTAGGTAAGTTTTGTGAAAAGTAAACCAACAAAGTTACATTTTTTTATACTGATTATTTTAACACTGCTGTTTTTTAGTGCCAATTCTATATTGGCAAAAACAGCACTGTTAAATAACTATATGGATGCATACTCGTTTACACTCTTTCGGCTTATTTTTGGAGCCTTTACACTGGTAATAATTGTCTATTTCAAAACCCATAATATTGCTTTGAGTAAAACAAACAATTGGTTAAGTTCTTTTATGCTGTTTTTATATGCCATATGTTTCTCCTATGCCTATTTGACACTGGATGCAGGTCTTGGAGCTTTGTTGCTTTTTGGCATAGTACAACTTACTATGATAGGGTTTGCCTATGTTAAAAAAGAGCCTTTTGGAATTCGAAAGTTATTGGGCGTTGCCATTGCATTTGCGGGATTGATTTATCTTTTGTTACCCAAAGAAGATTTTGAGATTTCACTGTTTCATGCTTCTTTGATGATTGTTTCTGGTTTCGCATGGGCAGTATACACTCTACTTGGGAAACAAACACAAGATGCTTTAGTGCACACCATGGACAATTTTGTAAAAACATCTATCTTTTTACTCTTATTTTATATACTCTTTGTTGATGATATGTTTATCACAATAGAAGGTTTGGCTCTTGCCTTTGTATCAGGAAGTATTACCTCAGCCATTGGATACAGTGTTTGGTATTATATTTTACCTCACGTGAAAATAATAACCGCGGGCATAGTACAACTTTTGGTACCTATTATTGCACTGTTTTTTAGTATTTTACTCTTAGGTGAACATTTAACCTTTACACTTATTATTGCAACTATATCAATACTGTTGGGGATATTTATTACCTTGAAAGACAAATAACCAGTACTTTTGTACTGATTATTTTACGAGTATTTTGGTTTAAAGTTCATCTCGCATCTGTGTTGCTCTCTCTGCTCATTAGAGTTTTCTAAAGCAGTACACTTTTTAAGATTATCAATACAATTATATGCCAAGTTAGTATACGCAGCAGAGCCCTCTTTTTTCCAAGCTATTTCTTCACTTTTTAACTCACGTCGTACTTTTGCAGGATTTCCAAAAGCCAAATGATTATCTGGAATTTCCATCTTTGAAGGAACCAGTGAAGCGGCACCTATAATTGCATTTTCTCCAATTATGGCTTCATCCATAACAACAGCACCCATTCCCACCATTGCATTGTATTTTACATGACAGCCATGTAAAATGGCACTGTGTCCTATGTGTCCATTTTCTTCCACAAGTACGTCAATATTGGGAAAAGAGTGTAAAACACAAGAGTCTTGAATATTGGCATTCTTTTTAATAATAATTCTACCAAAATCACCTCTTAATGTTGCATGAGGGCCAATATAAACGCCCTCTTCTATAAATACATCTCCAATAATCACAGCAGTTTCGTGTACAAAGGCCTTTGCATTTATTACAGGCACAATGCCATCTAATTCATATATTTGCATTAAGCATCCCTTTTTATAGTGACCACCGAATAACGCCCTGATACAAAGTTATCATTAGATAAGGCACAATTGGCAGCTTTATTATCTCCTGTTGCATGGTAGTCTGTAAATGCAGCGGAATGATTCATCAAGATATGCCCTGTTAAATTCACCGACAAATTTACTTTCTCTTCAACTGCAATATCTTCAACTTTTTCAAGATACTCTTCATCATCACTGTATACTCCCGCAGTTATTGCCCCATGAAGTTCAACCGTCTCTTGCCAAACACTTAAGCTGTCTTCTCTTGAGTCTGTCTCTATGAGTAGTATAACAGGACCAAAATGTTCATTGTGAAACAACTCTTTATCTTTAGAAGATACTTTTACAATAACAGGTGTTTTAACCGTAGCGCTTTCAAACATTGGATGTTTGATATTTTTTGATTCCAAGATAATCTCACCCAGCTTACTGGCATCTTCTACTCTTTGTGATATCTCAGGATTTTGAATGGCTCCCAGAATCTCCACAGCTCTCTCTTCTACACTTAATAACTTTTCTACTGAGTTTGCAATAATTTTAGCCACTTCATCAAAAGAAACTTTCTCTCCGTTTGAAATTATACCCTCTTTAGGAATAAATATATTTTGAGGAGCTGTACACATTTGAGATGAGTACAAAGACAAAGACATAGAAATATTTCTCCCCATTGCTTTTAAGTCATTGAAGTTATCTATTATCAGACAATTTACTCCTGCTTTTTCAGTATATACGTTTGCTTGTGGTGCATTGTTTTCTAACCAGTTTCCAAAAGAGGTACTTCCTGTAAAGTCAATAATTTTAACTTTTTTATTTTTTACAAGTTCTTGTGTCTCTTCTCTGTTATCAGATATTATCATTGAAACAAGATTTTTATCAATCCCATTTTCTTCAAGAACATCTCTCATGGTCTCTACACTTAATGCAATGGGTAATATTCCATTTCGATGTGGTTTATAAATGATAGAGTTTCCAGTAAGAAGTGAAGCAAATACAGCTGAGTATGAGTTCCATGTAGGAAAAGTAGAACAAGTAATCACTAAAGAGATTCCCTTCGATGCCACTTTCAATTTTTTCTTTTGCACAATTGAGGGATTTTTTCCCATTGGTTTTTCAAAGTGTGCAACTGTTGGTATCTTTTTTAATTGTTTATAGGCATAAGCTAAAGCTTCCAAACCTCTATCTTGTGCATGAGGACCTCCTGCCTGAAATGACATCATATAAGGTTGTCCTGTTGTATGCATTACTGCATTTGCTATTTCAAAACTTCTTTTATTGATTCGATCAAGCATTTCCATACAAATTCCCGCTCGTTTATCTAAAGCAAGTTTCTTCCACTGATTCATTGCAACAATTGAGTCATCTACTAATGTTTGTGCAGCAATTGAGGGATAAGTGATTCCCAGATCAAAACCATAAGGAGAAGTTTCTGATCCTATGTATTTGGAACTCTCAAGTCCTTTAATTTCAAATTTATTGTTTAATGATGACTTAAATGATTTATTTGCAGCATCCTTAACACCCTCTCCATAAACCTTTGAACTTGGCATCTCAAAATAAGGTGACCAATAACCTCTACTTTGGATTTCTTCCAGAGCTCTTGTTAACGTTTTATTATGCTTCTCAAAAAGACTCATTTTATTCCTTTGTGTAATATAATTTAAAAAAGTTTAGTATATTATTTATTAATTTTAAATTAAATACCTATATAATGGCCTTTTCTTTAAGCTAATTCAAATATTACATTTGTTAGAATTTTTCTAGTTTTTTTGTAATATATGTATCATATGGAGTTTTAATGGATTTAAAAGATATCAAAGTTAGTGTTGAAAATCAACATATTCTCATTATTGAGATAAATAGAAAAAAAGTTTTTAATGCATTAAGAACCAATACACTAGAAGAGATAGCGTTTACTTTAGATACTTGTAACGATGACATCAGATGTGTCATATTAACAGGCTCACAAAAAGTATTCGCAGCTGGTGCTGATATTAATGAACTTGATTCAAAAGGGGCCCTTGAATCAATCAACGATATTAGATCCTCCTATTGGGAGAGTATAAAAGAGTTTAATAAACCAATCATTGCAGCAGTGAATGGATTTTGTTTGGGTGGAGGTTGTGAACTTGCCATGCATTGTGACATTATAATTGCTGGGGATTCGGCACAATTTGGACAACCCGAAGTAAACCTTGGGATTATTCCAGGTGCTGGAGGAACACAAAGAATGACAAAAGCAATTGGGAAATCCAATACCATGTTGATGTTATTAACAGGAGAATTCATCACTGCGAAAGTTGCAAAAAAAATGAATCTTATCTCTGAAGTTGTTCCCGTTGAAACAACCATCATAAGAGCAAAAGAAATAGCATCTGTAATAAGTGCTAAGTCACCCATAGCAACAAGTGCCATCAAAAGCGCTGTTTTACACTCTTTCGAGAGTGGATTAACCAGTAGTTTAAAGTATGAAAAAACACTGTTCTCAGGAGTATTATCAAGTAATGATAAAAAAGAGGGAATTCGTGCATTTAAAGAAAAAAGAAAACCAAAATTTAAAGGACTATAATGTCATATGATACAATTAAATATAATGTAAGTGAAGGAATTGCTGAACTTACTTTTAATAGACCCGAAGTATATAACTCTCTGAATGAACAAATGCACAAAGAATTAAAAGATGCATTTCAATCAATAAAAAAAGATTCAAGTATTCGAGTATTAATAATAAGCGGACTTGGAAAAGCATTTTGTGCCGGTCAAGACTTAAATGATCGCTCTGTTAATGACAGTGAAAAAAAACTTGATTTAGGGGAGTCTATTGAAAAGAAATACAATCCACTTATCAAAACCATTTACAACTTAGAAATACCCGTTATTTGTAAAGTCAATGGAGTAGCTGCTGGTGCTGGAGTTGGTATTGCCCTTGCTTGTGATTTTGTAATTGCTGTTGAAAATGCCTCATTTATTCAAGCTTTTTGTAAAATTGGATTAGTTCCAGACAGTGGAAACTCATTCTTTCTTCCAAAACTTATTGGAATGGCCAGAGCAAAACAGTTGTGTATGTTAGGGGATAAACTTTCTGCTCAAACAGCATTACAGTATGGTCTTATTTCTAATGTATATGCTAAAGATGAAATAGATGAAGAAGTTCAAAAACTGGCGCTTCATTTTTCAACTGCACCTACGTATGGTTTGTCACTTATAAAAAAAGCTCTTAATGAATCAATGGACAATACATTAAATGAACAATTGGAATTGGAAAAAAATCTACAACGAGCTGCGGGACATTCCAATGACTATAAAGAAGGGGTAGCCGCATTTTTAAATAAAAGAACCCCAAGCTTTCAAGGAAATTAAGATGTCAATTAATTCAAACTCAATTATTGGAGTCGTTGGTGCAGGTATCATGGGTAGAGGAATCGCTCAAGTTGCTGCGCGAAATGGCCACCAAGTAATACTTTATGATAATTGGGATGGGGCCGTTGAAAATGCCATGAAAATAAATGAAAAAGAATTAAGTAAACTGGTATCTAAAGGTAAGATAACACAAGAGCGCAAAGATGAGACAATATCACTGATGAAACCCAGTAAACTCATTGATGATTTGAGTTCTTGTGATTTAATCATCGAAGCCATTATTGAAAACAAAGAAATTAAACAAGAAATTTTCAAAAAAATTGAAGCTGTTTGTGAAGAGGTTGTAATTGCATCTAATACCTCTTCTATTTCTATCTCAGCTTTGGCCAATGGGTTAAAACGTCCAGAGAAAATGATTGGTTTGCACTTCTTTAATCCAGCACCCATTATGAAACTCGTAGAGGTCATCTCAGGTTTGCAAAGTAATCAGCAAATTATTGAAGACGTACATACATTAATGAGTTCATGGGGTAAAAAAGCGGTTTATGTCAAATCAAGTCCTGGTTTTATTGTCAATAGAATCGCACGTCCCTTTTATGCTGAAGCTCTGCGTATCTATGAAGAAGATGTATCAAATTTTTCTACCATAGATGAAGTAATAAAATCCAATGGAAAATTTAGAATGGGACCTTTTGAGTTAATGGATCTTATTGGAAATGACACCAATTATAGTGTTACAGAATCAACATTTAACTCATACTACCAAGACAGTAGATTTAACCCATCCCTGACTCAACAAGAGTTTGCACAAGCAGGATTATTGGGTAGAAAATCAGGAGAGGGATTTTATACCTATAACGATGGAGAACAAAAAAGCAGAGATATTGTCAAAAAAGTCACAGCTTCAAATGAAAGTATTTCTGAAATAAGTATTTATGGAACCTTAGGTTACGCACAAACCCTTATTCCTCTTTTTAAAGAAGCAGGATTAGAAGTAAATCAATATGAGGGTGAGGGGTATTTACAATTTAACAACATCAAACTTTTTCTAGCAAATGGAAAAATGATCAGTGAACACTCTAAATTAACAGGGGACAACAATATTGCCCAACTGGATATCAATATTGATTTCACTGCTGCAAAAACTGTCACCATTGCCACTTCTTTATTGGCAAATGAACACGTAGCTTCAAGTATTGCTGCACTTTTTGCACAAATAAATAAAGAGACTTTAATTATCAAAGACTCACCTGCCATGTTGTTGTTAAGAACAGTTGCCATGCTTGTTAATGAAGCCAGTTCAACTGTAACCAATGGAGTTTGTGATGAATTTTCAGCTGATATTGCCATGGAAAATGGTGTGAATTATCCCATAGGTCCTTTTAAATGGGCCGATAAACTCAACGTAGATTTTGTCCTAGACACACTCAATCATTTAGAAGAGTTCTACAAAGACACAAGATATAGAGCCGATAGAGGGCTAATCGAAAAATCAATAACAGGTGGAAAATATTATGAGTGAAAAAAAGTTATCTTATAGAGTGGCCGAAAAGATATTTGAAACAGAAAATTTTGCCAGCTCCTTAGGTATTGAGTACATTGATATTGATGATGGCTATGCAAAAGTAAAAATGGAAATCAATGAAAACCATAAAAATGGTAATAATACTTGTCATGGAGGAGCTATCTTTACATTAGCGGATACAGCTTTTGCTCTGGCGTGTAATTCTAGAAATGTAGTCTCAGTAGGACAATTTTGTGATATTTCATATGTTAAACCTGCTTTCATTGGTGATACCTTAGTGGCATCTGCTACTGAAAAGTATCTCAGTGGAAGAACGGGCATTTACGATATCTTGGTGACCAATCAAAAGTTTGAAACAATAGCCTTATTTCAAGGAAAATCAAGAGCTTTAAATGCAGCGGTTTTAGATGAGGAAGAAGTATCATGAATGAAGCATATATAGTTGATTATATAAGAACTCCCGTTGGTTCATACGGAGGTGCTCTATCAACAATCAGACCTGATGATATGGGAGCTATTCCCATTGAATATTTGATGAAGAATAACCCAAGTATTAATTTCGAAGAACTGGACGATGTGATTTATGGTTGTGCCAATCAAGCGGGAGAAGACAACAGAAATGTTGCAAAGATGTCGGCACTTCTTGCAGGACTTCCTACTCAAAGTGGAGGTACAACCATTAACAGATTATGTGGTTCTGGAATGGATGCCATTGCAATGGCAGCTCGCTCAATTAAAACAGGAGAGTGTGACTTAATAATAGCAGGGGGCGTTGAGTCCATGTCAAGAGCTCCTTTTGTTATGCCAAAAGCTACATCAGGGTTCACAAGAGAAAATGCCGTTTATGATACCACTATTGGCTGGCGTTTTACCAACCCAAAAATGCATGAAATGCATGGAACTGATTCCATGCCACAAACAGCAGAAAACGTGGCAGAACAGTTTGATATTTCACGAGAAGACCAAGATTTGTTTGCTTTTAACTCTCAGAAAAAATGCAAAATTGCCACACAAAAGGGTTTTTTCAAAAAAGAAATCACACCCGTGAGTGTTAAAAGAAGAAAACAAGAAGATTTAATCGTAAGTGAAGATGAGTATCCAAAACCCAATACTTCTTTAGAAGTTTTGGCAAAACTTAGAACTCCATTTAAAAAAGAAAATGGTACAGTAACTGCTGGAAATGCATCGGGAGTTAATGATGGAGCGGCAGCTGTTATCATTGCATCAAAAGAGGCACTGGAAAAATATAATTTAAAAGCAAAAGCAAAAATAATCATGAGTGCAGTAGCAGGAGTTTCACCTGAAATTATGGGAATTGGCCCGCTTCACTCATCGAAAAAAATACTGAAAAAAACCGGTTTAACACTGGAACAAATGGATGTTATTGAATTAAACGAAGCCTTTGCAGCACAAGGGCTTGCAACACTTCGAGGCTTGGGTTTGGATGATGATGATAAAAGAGTCAACCCAAATGGTGGAGCTATTTCTATTGGGCATCCCTTGGGAATGAGTGGAGCCAGACTGGTAATGACTGCACTTAACCAATTAGAAGTGAGTAATGGAAAGTATGGTCTTTGTACCATGTGTATTGGTGTGGGGCAAGGTATATCCATGATTATTGAAAATTTACAAATGAAATAAGGAAATTTTATGCAAAATGATAGAAAAACAGTCAGTTATTATCCTAAAGTTTTAATCTCTAAAGATGAATTAATTGCACTTCAAACAAGAAGAATGAAACATACTTTATTAAGAGCTTACTCTTTTGTACCTTATTACAAAAAAAAGTGGGATGACCACGGTGTTCATCCCGATGACTTTACATTTTTGGAAGATATTCAAAAGTTCCCTTTTACAACAAAAGAAGACTTGAGATTAAATTATCCTTTTGGAATGTTTGCAAATCCAATGAGTGATATTGTAAGACTTCATGCTTCAAGTGGAACAACAGGAAAACCAACCGTAGTTGGATATACCAGAAAAGATATTGATACTTGGTCTGATTTAGTGGCTAGGTCACTGCGACTTGGAGGTGCTGGAAAAGGTGATATTGTTCATGTATCTTATGGATACGGTTTGTTTACTGGTGGTTTGGGTGCACATTATGGAGCTGAAAAACTGGGATGTACAGTGGTACCAGCTTCTGGAGGATTTACAGATAAACAAGTGACTCTTATAACCGATTTTAAAGCCAATGTAATTATGGTAACACCTTCATATATGCTAAATATCATTGAAGAGATGGAAAACAGAGGTATAGATCCAAAAGAAACTGCTCTTCGAGTGGGAATTTTTGGAGCTGAGCCTTGGTCTATGGAGATGAAAAAAACCATAGAAGATAAAGTAGGTATTGCAGCACTTGATATTTATGGATTATCTGAAATGATGGGACCTGGAGTTGCCTGTGAAGTTTTAGAGGACAGAGGGGATTTATATATATGGGAAGACCATTTTTACCCTGAAATTGTAGACAAAGATACTTTTAGTCCACTTCCTGATGAACATGAAGGAGAATTAGTTCTTACCACCTTAACCAAAGAGGCACTTCCTATTATTCGTTATCGAACAAAAGATTTATCCACTTTATACGATGGTGATCTTTTAAACATGCGAAAAATGAAAAGAATTAAAGCGCGAACGGATGACATGATGATTATTCGAGGTGTCAATGTATTTCCTTCTCAAATTGAAGAGGTTTTACTTAAAATTGATGCATTCACACCTAATTATCAACTCATCATAACAAGAGCAAAAAACATGGATGACTTAAGTATTGATGTGGAACCAAGTCTTACTGCAAGTACAAGTGATATTTCACAAGCCATAAAAACACTTATCCATAAAGTTAAATCAGGAATTGGTGTTACGGTTAAAGTCAACATAAAAAATCACGGTGAAGTTCCAAGAAGCCAAGGAAAAGCTCAAAGAGTTGTTGATAAAAGAATCTTATAGGAGAAAAAATGAAAAAAGTACTGGTAATATTTGCCCATGAAAACAGTGAAGAATCAAGAGTCAATAAACGACTACTTGAAGAGTTACAAACACAAAACAGTGTGGAAATCAGAGACATCAAAAAACTCTACCCAGATTTTAAAATTGATGTACAAAAAGAACAAGATGCCATTAAAAACGCAGATAAAATTGTATTTCAATTTCCTATGTATTGGTTTAATGCACCCTCAATTTTAAAAGAGTGGATGGATAAGGTTTATACCATTGGATTTGCATTTGATATTACCAAAGAGGGGTATCAAAGACGTGAATTGGATGAAAAAGAGTTTATGTTGGCTGTTTCCATGGGAGGGGCAGAAGAAGCCTATGAAGGAGAGAGAGTTAAAAGTGTCAATGAATGTTTAACTCCTTATATTTATACCTCAAAATTTTGTGGAATGAAAGTTGTTGAGCCTTATTATATTTATGGAGCTATGTCAAACAGTTTAAACAGCGAATTACTTGAAAATGAATCCAAAAAATTTAAAGAACTCGTATTAAAATAAAAGGAATATCATGAAATACATAGAAGTAAAATTTAAAATTAAAGAAGAAGAGACTGATACAGAAAATTTTATTTCTAATGTAATTGCAGCTCAAGAGACACTTGGATTAAAAGATGAGAGCGAAGTATTCAATAAAGAAAAACTTCTCTCTTTAGGTTTTAACTTTAATGCAAGTACTAAAGGCTTTAGTTTACAAAAAGACTTTACCCTTGAAGAGTTAATTCATCTTGCCTTTGAAGTGGAAGAATTGCATAACCATGTTCTCATACATGGGTACATTACTCTTAAAGTTCATGAAGGTTCACTTTACTTTTGGGATAAAGCACTTGTATATGAAGGTATTGATAGTTTTGAGTACTGTTTAAAACATCACAATGTTTTCACTGTTGGAGAATTAAATGTGGTGACAAAATCAGATTGTATTCACGATGATTTACTAAAATTAGCCAAACTTGCTTTTCGATTTTCACAACCGAGTTTAAGTTTTATAACACAAAATTTACTTTGGGATAAAAAACAGGGGTATAAAATTGACAAAAGACTGATTGAAAATGAGAAAGAATATATGAATATAGAGGAGATTATTAATTACAAATAGTTTCATTGTTAAAAACCCAAAATATTATCTCCCCTTTTAAGCAACATTATTCCTTTTTTTGTAGTATTTATTCTTTTCTTTTCTAAACTTAGCTAGAATAATAAATATTATTAAATAGGAACTACCTTGAAAGAGCAAACAAACAGTAATGAAGTGGATGATTATCTTCAAATATTATTAGAAGAGATGTCCCCAAAAGCAAAATCACTTATTATTACATTTTTTGGAGATACAGTATTCCCTAATGGAGGAACAATTTGGTTGGGTTCTCTTGTAAAGTTTATGGAAGAGTTTGGTATCAGTGAAAAACTTACTCGAACTTCTATCTTTAGACTTACAAAAGAGGGATGGTTAAGCTCAAAGAAATTTGGACGAGAGAGTTATTATTCATTAAGTGATTTGGCCATTGATCGTTTTATTAAGGCCCACTACAGTATTTATGCTTACGCTGAGCAAGAAAAAGACAATGACTGGATTGTTTTATTTACAAACGCCGTTAAACAAGCTAAAGAGCTTGAGCTTAGCAAAATTCTTAAAAAAGAAGGTTTTGCAAATCCTTCAAAACATACGTACATGCACCCCCACTATAAAATGGAATATATGCAAGATATTCTAATCAAAAATGAACTTCAAAATGAAGTATTATTGGTTAAAGGTCCCTTACAAATGCCTATGAATAAGGAACTTACCAAAGATATGGTTCATAAGTATTGGGATTTAAAAGATGTGGAGCAGAGATATCAAGAGTTTATTACAAAATTTAGAAGAATATATTCTATAAAAACACCCATTGATGAGTTTTCCCCAAAACAGTGTTTTATGATACGAACTCTATTAATTCATGAATACAGAAGGGCTTTACTGTTTGATCCTAAACTTGGGAATGACTTGGTATCTATGGATTGGTTAGGGAAGGCGTCTTCATCTCTGGTTGAGTCAATTTATGCATCAATTCACAACAGTGCCAATGAATATATAACCAGTAATTTGTTAACAGTTGGAGGAAATTCTCCCAAATTAGATAAATTCTATTTTAACAGATTTGGAGGTATAAGATAAGTACTATGTACTTATCTTAATTAACTTGTTGCGCGAAGTACTCTTCCATATGGATGAGTTCTTCTTTTGCACCAAGTTTTTCTACAGTTTTTTTACACGTATCTACGAAGGAAACACCACCTGCGATGTATAAAGAGTGATTGGATAAATCATTAAGTAATAGGGGTAATACCTTGTCGATTCTTCCTTCCAATGCTCCTGCTATACCACTTTGTTGTGTTAAGGTAAACTTATACTTGAAGTTTACATACTTTGACTCCAAATATTTAATCTCACCAAAATGTAATAAGTCTTCTTTTGTTTTAGCTGAAAACATAAGTGTTACTGGATTTTTGTGTCCTCTACTTAAGTAAGCATTTAGCAGTGATAAAATAGGGGCCAAACCACTTCCAGATGCCAAACATAAAATAGGGGTATCCACACTAGGATCTCCTAAAAATGTACCATACGGTGCATTAATTTTGATGTTATCTCCAATATTTACTTCATCATGAATCCATGGACTGGTTTTTCCATTGGGTTCTTTTGTTATAATAAAAGTCAACTCACCACTTTGTTTTGGCGCATTTGCAATTGAATATGGTCGGAGGGGATGTTGTTCATTGTCCTCTCCTAACATAGCATATTGACCTGGCCAAAACTTAATGGGTTTACCTAATGGTGAAAGTTTCAATTCTAAAATCTTTTCAGTTCTTTGAATTTTATCCGTTACAATATGCCAAGAATTTTCAACAGGTGGAAATAATCTTGGTTTTGCATCAACTGTTCCAAACTCAATTTCAAGTACATCAGAAGTAGGTTTGGCCATACACATCAAGCCATACCCTTCACTTCTATCTTCTTGAGATAAAGCCATGTCCATTACAAAACCTTGATCAAACTCTCCACTTAATACTTTTATTTTACACTCACCACAAGCACCTGCTCTACAGTTGTTAGGTAAAGCATAGCCTTGTTTTTCAAGTACTGATAATACCGTTTCACCAGAGGGACAATCAATTTCTTTTCCGGATGGTTGCATAATAATTTTTTTCATATTTTAAATTCCTGGTCTTTTATTTATATTTTTTAGTACTCTAGAATACAGGGATAATATCATCCAAATCTACATCTGTTACTTCTTTTCCTGTGATATCACACTCAGGAATTGCAGGAAAATCTGTATCATATTTATCCAATACAGCTTTTAAGTTTAACATTGCTTTTTTCCAGTTTGCTTTTTTAGTTTCATATTCAGGAATAGCAAAACCAGCTTCTCTTGCATATGCTTCACCTTCTCTTTGGTTAGCAATGAAGTCTTCAGGAATATCCCAGAATTCCATTGGTGGTTCAAATAGAACTGCTGATAAGAACAAGTAACCTGCTCTGATTTGTTTTGTAATTACTTCTTTATCTTCTTGAGCTAAAGTAGGATAATCTCTTTCCATTAAAGTAAGAACAATTGCCATATGACGACCTTCATCTTTACCAATTTTTGCAAATCCTTCTTTAAATACCAACTCAGAACAGCCAGCTGACATTTGATGGAAAATTGTAGCTGCTGCCATTTCTCCCATTAAAAATGAAGAAAATAGTACTGCAAGTGAGTATTTAGGAACTGCTGTTTTAAATCCATCCCAGTATCTACCACCGTTGTAATATAACCATTTTGCATTCTTTTGTAGTCTTCGACCAATGTCTGTTTTTGGTTCATATGTTAATGGGTCTGGATGTTCTAAAAGTTTAGTAATAGCCAATCCACACATTTGTTCATGATTTTGCTCATCTCTAGTAACTGAGAAGAAACATCTTCTTACAACATCTTCTTCATGCATTTCATATGTTTTAATGAATGCAGCTGCAAATACAGGAGGAGCTGATGCATCAAATACAGATAGTAGTGTCCACCAATAAGCCATAGACTCTCTTTGTTCCCATGAGAATTTTGTTACATCAAAAGTATCCCAAGGTAATTTTTCTGGATCCCAATATTCTCTTTGAGATGCTTCCCATACTTCTTGCAACTTCGTAGTTGTATTTTCCCAACTTAATGGGTACACATTTGGTTGAGGAGTTGCTGGTGGGAACTCCCTAGTATGAGCAATCTTTTCTTTCTTGTGAGTAGCTGTTGTTTGAACTGACATTTTCTTTCCTTTTAAAAATTTTAGTTAATTTGTTTGAATCTAATATGATTCACTTTTATTAACTAATTCAAAATAATTGTATCATATTATTTTTAAGTGTCGCTTAATTTATACACTTATGAAACAAAAATATTAAATTTATTTCATTTTATGTATCCTATTTAAATTGCAGTAAACACCTATATAAAGGTATTTACTACTTAATTACTGTGATTAGCGAGATTTTATGATAATTAAATATTCATTTTCTTTTAAAATAAATACACTATTTTGATTTATAGATTTTTTTTGTATCGTATTAATTTATTACTTGTTTACAAAAATGGCTTTTCGTTTTTCTACAAAAGCATTCATTCCTTCAACTCTATCTTCTAAAGCCAAGGTGGTATAAAATGATTTTCGTTCACTCTCTAATCCAGCTTGGAGGGAAGATTCATAAGCATTATTCACAGATTCTTTGATTAATCTGACAACGGGTTGAGACATCTGGGCAATTTTTGAGGCCATTTTAATGGCTTCATTAATCACTTCTCCCTCTTGTGTTACAAGAGCAACGAGTCCAAATTCTTTGGCTTCTTGCGCATTTATCATATCTCCGGTTAGACACAATTGCATGGATTTTGCTTTTCCCACAGCACGTGTTAATCTTTGTGTTCCTCCAGCTCCAGGCATGGTTCCAATTTTTACTTCAGGTTGCCCAAACTTTGCACTTGTATCACAAATAGTTATGTCACATAACAAGGACATCTCACATCCTCCACCCAAAGCAAATCCAGCAACAGCAGCAATAATTGGTTTGGTGTGTTTTTCTAAGGTATGCCACTCTTTTTTAACAAACTCATTATTGTATGCATTGGCAAAATTCAAGTGAGCCAATTCTTTGATGTCTGCACCTGCTGCGAATACTTTATTTCCACCAGTTAATACCACTGCACCAACAGACTCATCTGCATCAAACTCTTTTATGGCGTTAGAAACTTCATCCAAAAGAGGAGTACACAGTGCGTTGTAAACCTCTGGTCTGTTTAATGTGATTTGTCCCACTGCATTTTCTAATTTTTCTACTAATATATATTTATAATTCATTGTTACATTCCTAAATATGCTTCTTTAACTCGTGGGTCTTTAACTAAGTCCTTTGAGTCTCCGCTTAATACAATTTGGCCATTTTCCAGAACATAGGCTCTGTCTGAAATGGTTAGGGCAAAATATGAATTTTGCTCCACTAAAAAAACGGTCATATTGATTTTTTTAAGCTCTTCAATAAAGGCAAAAATTTCTTCAACAATTACGGGTGCGAGCCCCATAGAAGGCTCATCCATTAAGAGTAAATCAGGTTTACTCATTAAAGCTCGACCTATTGCCAACATCTGTTGTTGACCTCCTGATAAATTCCCAGAAATTAATTCTTTTTTCTCTTCTAATATGGGGAATTTATCATAAACAAAACGTAAATCTTTTGCTATTTCTTTTTTATCATCTCTTGTGTATGCGCCCAACATTAAGTTATCTTCTACACTTAATGATTTGAATAACTCTCTTCCTTCAGGAACTTGAGCAATACCCAATTTGACTCTTTTTTCAGCAGCCATTTTCGTAATATTGATGTTATCTTTAAAGGTAATATCACCTCTGTTTTGGTCTTTGAGACCTGAAATTGTTCTCATAAGAGTTGTTTTTCCTGCCCCATTTGCACCAATTAAGGCAACAATCTCACCTTTATTTACTTCAATATTAATATCTTGTAATACATGAATATGTCCATAATGACAATCCAGTTTGTTGATTTCTAAAATTAGATTTGATTTAAGCATGTAAAGTACCTCCACCTAAATAAGCTTTTATAACATCAGGATTTGAAGAGATTTGAGAAGGTCTTCCTTCAGCGAGTTTTTGACCAAAGTTAACAACGGTTATCATGTCTGAAATATTCATAATCATTTTCATATCATGTTCAATTAAAAGTACTGTTACCCCTGCACTGGCAATCTCCTTTATTATTTCAGCAATTTCAGCTGTCTCTGTTCCATTTAAACCAGCAACGGGTTCATCCAGTAAAAGTAACCTTGGATTACTGGCTAATGCTCTTACAATTTCAACTTTTTTCAAAATCCCATAAGATAACTCCGAACATAAAGTATAAGCAACATCTTCAAGTCCCACCCTTTTTAAATGTGACAGTGCAATATGGGTAAATTTTTCTTCATCATCCAAAATAGATTCAAATTGAAAAGAACTTTTCAGAAGACTTTTATTCATTTCGATATTAAAACCCAAAAGAACATTTTCCATCACGGTCATATTTTCACAAATTTCCAGATTTTGAAATGTTCTCATGATATGTTTTTCTACGAGTTTATGTGTGGCAACATTACTTATATTTTCGTCATTGAAGTATATATTTCCTTGATCCACTGAATAAATACCTGAAATCATATTTACTAAGGTGGTTTTACCTGCCCCATTTGGCCCAATGAGCGCGTGAATGGTTCCCTCTTTAACATCAAACGAGATATCATCCACCGCTTTAATTCCACCAAAACTTTTGCAAATTCCTTCTATTTTTAGTAGACTCATTTTTTATCCTTAGAAACTTTTAATACATCAAAAATGGAAACAATACCTTTTGGCATAAAAATCATTACAAAGATAATAATTGCACCAAATACCATGTGTTCATAATCATGTAAAAATGTCAGAAACTGAGGAAGTGCGGTGATTATAATGGCACCAAATACTGCGCCATATACTCTACCAAGTCCACCAAATACAATCATAACAACCAATTCAATACTTCTCATAAATCCTGATTCTTCGGGAGAAATAAATCCCGTGTAATAGGAGTATAAACTTCCTGCAGCAGTGGCTATTACCACTGAAATTACAAATACATAAGTTTTATAATAAGGCACATCCGCACCAATTGCTTTTGCTGCTGTTTCAGAATCTCTGATACAACGTAAAATTCTTCCAAAAGGTGAATTAATCACATTTTGCAGTGCCCATATTGAAAATACCAAAAATATGGCCGACAAGACATACCACTGAATATCATTCTCAAAGACATAACCCAAGATATTAAACTCACTCACACCCATTCCATCAGGACCACCTGTAAAACCATCTTCATTGTTTAATACAATGGAAATAATAATTCCCACAGCGAGTGTTCCCATAGCAAGATAGTGACCTTCTAGTTTTAGTATTGGTTTTGATACAATAAATGCAATCAATGCCAACACAATACAAGCCACTAAAATACTCAATACAGGATCAAATTCGTATGTTGTTGATAAAATAACAGCAACATAAGCACCAAGTCCTGCAAATGCCCCATGACCTAAAGATATTTGTCCCGTATAACCCACTAACATATTTAAGCCAATACAAATAACAGCATTTAGCATACACATGATTGCTATTTCATAGTGAAAACTATTTTGCAATAAAAAAGGTATCACCGACAAAATTATAATCGTAGTAACAATACCTCTATCTAAAAACAGACCTTTATTTCCCATGTAACAACCTATACTCTTGAAGATTTCTTTGCCCCAAATAAACCACCTGGGAAAAAGAATAAAATGAGTAATAAAACAATAAATGCAACGGCATCTTTATATTCACTACTTAAATATCCAGCAACAAAAGATTCTAATATACCCAATAGAACTCCTCCAAATACTGCACCAAACGGATTTCCAATACCACCAATAATGGCAGCACAGAAACCTTTTAATCCTAAAATCACACCAATTTCATAATTAGTGGAGGTAATGGGTGTTAAAACGATTCCTCCAATAGCTGCAATGGCAGAACTGATCATAAAATTCATAATAAGAATTTTTTTTACTGATATTCCTACAAGTTTCGCCGCATCTTTATTATCAGCAGTTGCTAACATTGCTTTTCCCAATTTTGTTTTGTTAAACATGTAATACAATGCAAAAACAATACAAAGTGAAACAACAATTACTAAAATTGCCTGAGGTGTTATGGTTGCACCAAAAATAGAAATAGGTGTATCACTTATGAATGCAGGTAAAGTATGCATCTGCTTATCAAATCCAACTTGTGATGCTCCTCTTACAAAAATCGAGTAACCCAAAGTTAAAATAATCAATGAAGTTACAGAAGAGTTTTGTGACATAGAGACCAATTTGAATAACATGTATCCTAAAAGTGACGCCAACATAACAGCCAAAGGAAAAGCCAAAACAAACGGAAATTTTGCATAAGACAAAAATACCGCTGCCATTCCACCAATCATTACAAACTCCCCTTGCGAGAAGTTTATAATTTTACTGGAGTTATAAATAACCGTAAATCCAAGCCCTACTAAAGCGTATATGAATCCTACGGTTATTCCTCCAAAGCTATATTGTAATAATTCAACCATGATTTATTTCGCTAACTGCCAATCTTTGTTTTTAATCACAAGCATTTTAATACTTGAATCAATATCTAAACCTAAGTGATCATTTTTACTCATTTTGTAGATTCCATTTAATCCCACATATGAAGTAGTTGATTCAATTGCGTCTCTGATTGCTTTAGGATCAGTTGAATTTGCTTCTTTCATTGCATTAACAACTAAATTCAGGGCATCATAAGCATAACCACCAAAAGTTGATACTGGAGCATTGTATTTTGTTTCATAATCATTGATATAATCAAGTGCAATTTGTTTGATTGGATTTGAATCTTTTAATAATGCAGCAACTACAACAGGAGGAGAAGCAACAATAACACCTTCACTTGCATTTCCTGTTAATTCAATAAATTTTTTAGAAGCAACACCGTGTGATTGAACCAAAGTTTGTTTCATTCCCAATTGTTTAAAGTTCTTCGTAACAATAGCAGGACCTTGACCAAACCCAGGATTAACAACCGCATCAACATTTGTCATAGACTTAATTTTCGTTAATTGTGGTGTCATATCTGTATCTTTCGGTCCATATGTTTCATCTGCAACAATTTTCACACCAAAAGCAGGAGCCACTTCTTTACATTGTGCTCTCATTGATTTTCCAAAACCACCATTTCCTGAAATAAGGGCTACATTTGTTTTACTTTTTTTCTTTAAGTATTCAAAGATTTTTTCACATGCCATTCTGTCCGTTGCGGGAGTTTTAAATACAAATTTCTTTGCTGGTTTAACAATTTTAATTGAACCAGCCATTGAAACCAAAGGAATTTTTGCTTTTTTGATAAATGGTAATATTGCCATGGTCTCACCTGAAGCAGAACCACCTAAAATTGCAACAACTTTGTCTTGACTGATAAGTCTTTTTACAAAAGTAGTGGCTTTTTTGGGATTAGCACCCGTATCATAGGCTATTAGCTCTATATTTTTTCCCATCACGCCACCAGCAGCATTGATTTTTTCAATGTACATTTCTAAGGTCTTTAATTCAGGGTCTCCTAAAAAAGAAGCAGGTCCAGTTGCTGCTACTAATGCACCTATTTTAATGTTCTCTTTTGCATATGCTGTTAAAGAAAAACCCATAGCTAATAATCCCAGAAGTACTTTTGATGTTTTTGTCATTTCTCGTCCTTTTTGTTGATTACAATTTCAGAATAAAAGCTTAATTCATCCTGATATGAAAAAGTCTATTACAAAAAAACTTAAATTTAACATAAAAAAGTAGTATAAAATATGCGAATTTTTAAATTTATGACAGTTTTATTGATATTTTTCAATAATTTGTAGTAAATTAATTAATTTTTATGAAATTTAACCAAATTATTTTCGTGTAAAATAATCACTTAATTATTGAATTTACAAATAGTGTCAAAGTAAAACAAGAATGAATAAAAAAGTGATGACTTCACTACTTTAAGTATTAAATACCTTATACTAGGCGTATATTGTAATATTATATGACTTTTAAATTTATAAAAGATAAAATACATCTACAAATACATAAAAAATTGAACAATTTTTATGTCACAAATTAGTGACGAGAGAAGTCTTCATAATTACAAAACAAAAATATAACACATTTATTTCATATTTATATTATACCGTGTAGTCTATTGGATAATTTCTATATATTTTTACTCTACATTTGATAACTATTTAGATTTGTATTTCATTTTATATATCAATAAGAGTTTTTATGTAACAAGTAATTAAGTAATTTTTCTATAAAATACGTATACACATAAGTGATACAGGGGATAGAATGAAGAGTTGTACCTTCGAATTAATTGTAAATATTTTAACGTATGCCATTAAAAATAAAAATGAAGCATTTTCGCAAAAAGATTTTAAGAATATTGTTTATACTAAAGAGTTTAATAACTATGATATTAACGAAAAGATATCTGATGGTTTTGAATACCTACTCAAAAGAGGTTTTTTACAACTGGAAAATAACAACTTAACATATTATGAAAAATACAGACTGCCCAATACTATTATTATAAATACAGAAAACTTTACGCAAGTATATAAAGACTTGTCCAAAAAAATCATCTTGTTACATGAAGGTAAGGAGATGATCAATGATACCTATGAAGTAAAAGATGACTATGCCAATGTCATTGATGCAGTTGATTTTATTAATGCTGGTTTTTTAGAAGAAGTACATAAAGAGGAATTAAAAATAACTCTGAGTAAAATACTCATCACTTTTAATACCCAATCAACTGCTCATTATTCTTTACTTTCCATAATTCAATTACTTGAATTGAAATCAGCTATGAATATAAAAATCAAAACAAAGAGTTGTGAATTTTTCGCATCAAACATCAAATTTAATTTTATTCAATTTAATGACAGTAGCCTCATTGTTAGTTTTGATAAATGCTCTTTTGAAATAGACTCAATTGATGATATTTTAGAGCTTAACTCAGTTGATGATAGAAGCTTAGAAGAACTTCTGGAAACTTCTATTTCTATGCTTGAGACCTATAAAGAAGAAAAAGCCAAAGAGCTGATATCTTATTTAAAAACATTTTCTGTATCAAAAGCTCAGGCTAATTAACTACATTAGATATTTCGATTAAATTTCCATCGGGGTCTCTTAAATAAATAGAGGACAGGCCTCCCATGGCTCCTGTTCTTTCGCATAAACCCTGTTCTATGGGCACATTATGATTCATTATGTGCATGATAACTTCTTCTAGGGGCATTTGTGTAATAAAACACAAATCTGCACTACCTGCTTTCACATTCGCAGCTTTGGGTTCAAA
>ENA-ORXI01001153-ORXI01001153.1-sediment-metagenome-genome-assembly--contig:-NODE-1153-length-20997-cov-8.702533_pt1 | contig 20997 bp, 18 predicted proteins | sample MGYA00237861_ERZ511468 | MGnify/ENA primary metagenome ERZ511468 (study PRJEB26299, sample SAMN06266213) | sediment metagenome | isolation source: Hudson Canyon methane seep mesocosm | place...
AATACCGGAGGGACAAATCCCCTGGTCACGCATTTGTTCAGCAACAATAAACCGATGCTCTTCATTACACACCACTACAGGGTTTTCAACAACCACGTTAGCAATCGAACGACAGCGAGCTATAGTCTCTTGAAATAAACTGTTTTCGGTAATTAGAGGTAGAAATTGCTTCGGATAAAGTTCACGTGATAACGGCCACAATCTGGACCCAGATCCACCCGATAAAATAACAGGGATAATTTTCATTGATAACATCCTTTAATAATCAATCGTTGAAGCAATTCTTTTTCTTGTATAGATAGCTTCTACAATGCCAATAACACTGAACATAGAAAAAGTCATCGTAGCGCTAATCTCAAGAAGAGAACCAGAAAATAATTTTATATGATGTAAATACTGATAAAACAATATACAAGGCGCAACAAATAATGCACAAAGTAAAGCATAAGCTATGTTACGCCCAACACGATAAACCAACATACCTAACACCTGGTCTTTGGGTGTAATAATACCAATACCCATATAATAGGCAGCCATATGTAAAATACCGATCAGCAATAAAGTCACTAAGAAAATATCACCATGAAGTTGTTCAAAAATAACATCGCCTATTAATAATTCTAAAAGAAACCCAAAAATGACAAAAACACTCCCGCGGAAAGATAACTCATAAATGACTATCATCCACAAAGGCTTACCGAAAAGTTCTATCTCAAACCGATTACAATTCCTTCGGATAGCAATTGCCCGAGGAGGACCTACAAATGTGATATAACCCAAATAAAACAAGGCTAATTTAAGTACGTCTAAATCATTAGATTGCTGGCTAACCATAAACAGATTTTCTTATCATAAAATTCAAATTCAATACCGCATCAACATATACCCTTGTATCCATATTTTTATGAATTTATCCCTATACCTAATATATTTTCTAATCACCCTCACAAACAATAAAGCAAACTTTATGCCGATAACATTACAACTTACAAAGCACATGATTAAGCTACTGGAACTCTAGATTCCATATGACTTTCCTATTCACAGCAGCCACAAAACCTGATTAAATTAATGATACTAACGCTTTTAAAAAGCATATTAGTCACAAAATGCATCGCAAAAAAGATAAATTATTTCGACAAGTCTTGTTTGAATTTATCCCGATAACAAGCGCTTAAACCAATTATTAAGGCAGCTGTCATAATTCCTGACAAATAAGCAAATTCGGTTTTTAACCACGCAAAAATCACAACGCCAATCATCCAAATCAAGAGTGCCCATAAAACTGCATTCAAGCGCCCAAATATAAATTTAAAATACCAATTAGCTTTAACTATCCTGACTAAGGTATAAAATAGATAAAAAATATAGGTTAGCCCTCCTATAAACCCATACTTAAAAAACAAACCAACTAACCCTATATCACTAGGATAAAATTCTCTCCCAAAAATATCGGTATAATTAATTCCCTGAATAGAACGTTGACCAAATCCGAATATTGGGTTTTGTGCAATGCTTTCAAAAGCAATACGATAAGAATTAGTTCTGATTCTATCGGCTTCCATAAAAACATCTAAAAAAGTTTCCATTGACAAGGTCATTAAAAAAAATGAAATAGCCGATGAAAACATTAGAAAATTGACACGATTTGGGCGGCTAAGAAAAAGTGGGTAAAGTAAAATAGATAAAATCATACCCGCAATTTGTGATCGCGCCATTCGAACAGACCAAACATAACAAAGCAAACAAAAAACAATAACAATAAATATTTTTTTTAACCCTTTACCCTGTTGAAAAATTGCTAATAGACAATAAATGCTGAGTATATTCAACGCCGTTGTAGGTGCCACCAACCTGAATCCACGCCATTCATCATAGGATATTTGCATTGACATATAGCCCCCTTGAAGGAGAAGCGCCCTAAGATCCAACGTAAAATAAAAATACAAGTAAGTTAATAACAACAGCACTAGGCTGCATATAAATACAGTCTCTAAACGTTCTATGGGATAACCCAATTTATAAATAAAATAAATTGTTGGCGCAAGAAAGGCGATAATGAACTCTCGTGATGCAAAAAAACTAAATAAAGCACTGGATCCGGTATGCAAATAAAAAACTACCGCAGGTACAATCATGAAGTAACCTACAAATAATGGCGCACTCCAAAACCACCACTGCCAATTAATACCCTCTTTTTCAATAGCCAATTTACTCGCACCATACAAAAAAAGCATCAGTGTCAGTAAAAAAGCAAGTTCCTGAAGTCGGTTGTTTAATATATATAACCCACCCTTATAACCAAAAAAAAATATGATCACAAAGGCGATATCAATTATTCTTTTTTTCGACTCAACCACTGGTATCTAGCTCATCTCTTCATCGTATTGCTTTATTGCATCTCTGGCTTTAATAAACAAAAGCCTTCCTATTAAGAATGCAACACTTAAGAAAATCGTACTGAGTAGCACCATGACTGTTATTTTCTTTTTAGCTGGACTTGATTTTTCAAGCGGTGGAACGGCAGGATCTATCACTTCTAATGCATATTGTTTTTTACTACTTGCCAACATTTTTATGACTAACTGAGCTTCCATTAATCGATAAATCGATTTTCGCATTTCAACAACTTTTGTTTTCTTCAACTCTTGATACAAAAACTGCTTCTTTTCTATTGCATCACTAATTGCCTGATTTCTTGAAAATTCATTGAATTGCAATACAAATTTATTTGCGAACATAGCTGCTGACACAGGATCATTCATTTTGATAATAATCTTGACCAGATTAGTCTCACTATCGACATCAAAACTTAAAATATTTTTCTTAAATATCATTGTTGCTATCAATTTATTAGGGGTAAAGTCCTCAATCCACTGCCGGCGTTCTTTATCCCAGTACTCTCTAAATATATAAGGCAATAATTCATTTTTCTGTATAAAATAATCAATAAACAAATGCGACCTTAACTTAGCAAGAATCCTTTTATCATAATTATCAACTACGGTATTGGTAACAAAACCGTGCTCAACCATTGTCATTACTTCTGATGCCCGCCTTTTGTCAGGTGCAACTCCACCCAACACATCAGGTTTTATTAAGTCCACCTGTACCTGTGCTGTAAAAACCTCTGGGACAAAACAACTTATCAAGAAAGCAGTACCTGCCAGTGTTATTGATAACATCAAAATACGATATTTATTTCGCAAAACCACTGTAATATACTCAAGAAAATCAATTTCTTGATCTATCATCTCAGATACTTCTTCGTATTTATCAACCATTGAATACACTACTTATTTGATAACTAAAATTCGAAGCACAATGATGACAATGCACGTTATGGCGATACTAAAAGGTGTAAACCTGCCATGGAAACAGATAATTTGAAAATTATATCCGCCCATGATTGCAATGTTTCCATGGTATTTCTACGGTCGGTATTAATTGGAACAAAAATGACTGCTCCAGGCTTCAAGTCGATATTAGTTACCATTTCTATAAAGCTATCGGAGCGTACCGAAAGCACTTCTCCATTAGCCTGTATCACATAAGCATGTGAATTATTAGCATATTGCGTGACACCACCGCTCTGATTAATATAATCCTGACTTCCTTTTTTAGGGTTAAAGGCATGAGTCCCTGGGGCATAAACTTCGCCTAAAACTGAAACATCATAAGTAATACTGGGAACAAATAATTTATCTTTATGTTCCAAAATAACATCAGTTTCTTCATTACATTCTCTTATTTTATCAAGGTCGATCACCATTCGACCGCTCCTCTCAACAGGTTTATAAGCCTTTGCTAACTGCACTAAATTTTTATGCGGTGTACCATTTGACATCGGCGCTTCTTTCTTAAACTGCCCATACCCTGGTGATATGTGCTTATTGAGCATTAACCGTTGTACTTGTTCGTTTACTTTAGCCAGCAAGGCTTGCTGTTTTAACTTGACACTTTCCCTCGTAAAAACTGCTCCAAAAGGAAAAGCCTGATTAGTTAATCCCCCAGCACGGTGTAATACATTACATAAAGTCTCTGACTTTGAAACCGTATATTTACCTGGATAAACGACCTCTCCTGCCAATTCAATAATTCGCTCTTCAAACCAACTTGGCTTCTTCCTAAACGTCAAAAAGTCACGCGCGTGTAATATAAAATCTGCTTCACGGTCACCCTGATTCACACGATCAAGATCAATAAAATGATGATCCGCCACTTTATATTCACCATCAATAATTTTATAACGCGTTAGTTCTGCAGCGACTCCATAGGCATCTTCTTTAAGTCCACCGGTTGCAGCAATTAGATCACTTACCCTCATTCCGGGTTCAAGCGGAAATGTCCCCGCATGTTTTATGCTACCTTGAACAGAAACTAACGGCGCCATATCACCATAGTGCGTTTGTTTAATCAGGCGATGTATTTGCTCTTTAATGATTAATCCACGATCCATTGCACCATTAAAAATAAAAATTTTATCTTCAGGGTGTATATATGGATTCCACTCTGAATCACGCTGCATTAGGGCCTTTCCCAGTTGCACAGAAAACATTTCCAATTCACCCCGTGGAAAAACCTTCCTTGCAACTAATGCATAACGACGATCTGTCCCTACTTTAATACCTCCCGCCACTTTCAACACATCTAACAACCGAGCGCCATGTTGTAAAGGAAATACGCCGTCATAGCGCACATGCCCAGAGACACTAAAAATCATTTGAGGTGACTTTTGTGTGCTTTGAATTTCCAAGTCTTTTAATATCCTAAGCAGCCGCCTAGAACGACTCTTTTCTAAATCAAAAATTATAATTTCATCACGCTCTTCTAATACAAGGTCTGCACCTGAATTAGGTGTTAAAAAAACTTTCTCTAAATCAATATATTTGACTTCAATGCGGCGCTTATCTCGTACTTCACGACGCAGTAATGCAAACTTGGTGTCGGCATTCGCCTGTAGAACATAGGGCGACGGTAACAAATCCGAAATACGCATATTTTTTTTAAGTTGATAACCTCCCGGATTCATCACATGACCACTCAGCAAAACAACCTTATCAATAATATTCTTAACTGCAAAGATACGTACTAAATCCCCTGCCTTTATAAGCGTTTTATAAATATTTGATACCGGTAAATCCAAATCAATCAACGTATGAAATTGGCCTTCTTCAATTCGCTCAATATGTGAACTATCTAGTGAAGCAGTAGGTAATAACCCACCTGCTAACTGAAGCACCTCTTCCACAGTGTGCTCTTGTTTTATCTCATAAATAGCAGGTCTCTTTACTTCCCCTCCCACACCCACCGTAGGACCAATAGCGGGCACAAAAATAACATCACCATGCTGCATAGAAACATTGGCATTAAACTGTCCTTCTAACAAAGCCTCGTATAAATCAAAATCAGCTATGGTTTTACCATTCCTTTTTAATTGAATTCTTCTTAAACTTCCTGTCCGCTTAATACCCCCACTGGCAAACAAGGCGTTCATTAAATTGGTCATACTCGCAATGGTATAACTACCCGGTTTTTTAACTTCTCCCACTATTCTAATTCTTATGGTTTGTAATTCACCCATAGTTATAGAAACATTAATACCAAATAATTCTTCCTTAAAACGCCTATTGAGTAACTCCTTTACCTCTTGATAAGTTAACCCTGAAACTTGGACGGGGCCTAATTCTGGAATCAGTAAACGACCATCTCGAGTCACTACAAGCTTATATTCAACATTTGTTTTACCAAAAAGTTGCACGATCAAGGTATCACCTGAACCAATTAAATAATCTTGCGGTACTGGAATATTAGACACAGGTGAATACGTAATTGGAATTTCAGAAAACAGGTCGTAACCAAACTGCTCCAAATGTTCTTGGATTTTTTGTTTTTGTATCTTCTCCTCTAACGAAATATGATTTATATTTTCTGCAACATTTTCCTCAATCCGCGAAGGCTCTTCATCTTTAACCATCTCAGGAATATTTGGGGTCGATAAGATAACTTCGGCTAAGGGTTCATCTTCACCTGAGGATGCTGATTTCATGTGCATCGTTTTTTGCTGTACCGCTAAAGGCTGTAACAACGGGATGATTTCCTGAGCATAAGCCATAGGAAATCCAAATAAATACCACACTATAAGACCCACACACAATGGCCATTTTAAATCTCTATCCCTTTTATTTAGAACAAATAACATAGTGGTTAACCGCCCTGAACAATGATATTTTTAACCGGCATTTTTAACGAACTTTCAATTTTGTAGTAAGGGTGACTATTCGCACTATTTCTTTGACAGCCTGACCAATTAATCACTACGTCTTTTGGAGTTTCTGGACAATTATCCATGTAGTCGTAAATACCATCATTATCGGAATCAACAGGCTCTGAGAAAAAAACTTTTCGAACAAAATCTGCCATCCTAATTGGATTCGCAATACTATCTGCACTCACTGCAACACCACAGTTTTCCCAAGTCGTAAGACCTTTATTCGCATGATTGTTACCAATACCGATTATATTAATACACAGCCCATTACCATATTTATCACTCAACCTTTCTACAGCTTCTCGTGACTCCTTATTGATCTTTCCCCAATCACTCAATATTAATATCGTAGCTTTATCTGATGATCTATTTAGGTAATTTTCAGTATCTAAAAGTACCTCATGCAATGTCTTTTGGCCATGGCCTCCAAAGGGTAAAAATATACTTTCCAATGGCCTTTTATTAGGGAATGTTTCAAACATTCTGCTTTTAATGACTAACAAATATTTTTCTTTACTTATGCCTTTATAATTCCGTTTCATAGAAACAGATTCATCGACTAAAACGATCAGTTTAGAAATTTTTTGTTGGTAGTTTTGGTATTCCAATAAGGGTTCAATATCTATTGGACTAAAGAAACCGAGTGCTTCTTGATAGCGATAATCATCATTATTTTTAACTGACAGTGAGCATCCTGCTAATAAAAACTGACTACTAAAAATAAGTATTATTATTTTGCTCACATGTGATAAAACTTTTATCTTGTTTCCTCTGAAGATCTTCATACACTCAACACATCAAATAAATGAAAATCTGCTAAATAATCTATCCCTAGTTCAGCTTTAATAAAGTAATAAACCAATAACACTAACAAAAAAACCGGCATTAAAAGAAAAATCATTAACGTAGTACTAACGCAAAGATCACCCTCTCTTCGCCTACCCTCTTCTAATGATTGGATAGCAGGACGCCTATCACGCCCCGCCAAAATTACAAAATAAAATCGAACAAAAAATAATGACAAAACACCTCTGACATCTATTGGGTGGCGACTTTTAGGCGCATTAGCGGTAATAGCACTGGATATTGCATCATACTGTTTCTTCGTTAATGAACTTATGATTCCCGGTTCAATTTTCGATAAAACATGAAACGTAAATGCTGAAGATGTGTTGCCAATATTCATTAATTGTTTGCTCCCTTGAATCAATTCTAAAGGCTACCAAACCAGTAATCCCTACAGAGAAACAGCAAATATTATGCCAGCGTAAACCGCTTATCACTTCACTCACTGATACAAAAAAATTAGCATTATGCAAAGCAATTTGATCGGCACCTGACCTATTCGAATAAGCTTTCTTATAATGCAACTCCTTCTACAACCCAATAACAACCTTGTCATTTTATAGATCGCTCAACAACATGACCCCATTAAACCTAAATGATACGGGTCAAGTGGTGGCATAAATAATGCTTTTAGAATTTGTAAGTTTTTCACAGCGCTTATCCAGAACTGAATTAAATAAAAACAATGCATTCACTTAAAAAATTACACGTTCACCTTGCTCATGACACACATTTTTATGAACTACTCAGAAAAGGAAGTACCGCTTTTGCATTAAGAACATCAGGAATAATTTTAAGTTTTATTTTGACATTAATGATTACCCACCAATACGGTGCAGTCGATTATGGTAATTTCATGCTCACCTTAGTGATCATACAAATCTTGAGTATCTTATTGCGATTAGGATTAGACAACATCATTATTAGAGATACCGCCGCTGCTATTCAAGCAAACAATCTTGCATTAGCAAAAGGCACGGCAATCACTGCACAACGAACAGTATTGATAATGTGCCTTATCACTAGCATTTGTCTTTATTACACTGCACCCATTATCGGAACTAAAGTGTTAAACAAACCCGACATGATTTTACCACTCACAATGGGAAGCCTTTATCTAACACCCATTACCATGTGTTATCTAATCGCACAATCATTAAAAGGTGTTAAACGCATCGCCATGTCATCATTTATATATTCAATTTCCTTCCCTCTATTAACACTCTTATTGTTAATAGGGTTAGAGGCCTTTGTTGAGAAAAGTCTATACATGTTATTAACGCTCTATAGCCTAGCGATATGGATCACATGGTGGATCGCTGAAAGACATTGGCAACATTTTGTGAGACAAACTAAAGCCATAAAACCAAAACTTAGACAACTTCTTAACAGTAGTATCCCGTTATTGCTGGCAAGCGCAGGAACAATGGTAATGACATGGAGCGACATGATTATCCTAGGCATCTATGAAACCAGTGAGCACATAGGACATTACAACGTGGCCTCTAAAGTGGCATTATTAACCAGTGTTTTGTTAGCGGCTACCAATGCGATTGCCGCCCCTAAGTTCTCAGAACTCTATTCCAGTGGACAATTACACGCTTTAAAAATATTGGTTAAGAAAATCACTCGACTCATGATTATACTTATGATCATACCGACTCTAATTTTATTCACTTACCCACATGAAATTTTATCCACTTTTGGCAGTGGATTTGAGCAAGCCGCTCCCATTTTAACGTTATTAACTTTGGGGCAATTTGTAAATGTTTCTTGCGGTTCAGTTGTATTTCTTCTGAGCATGACGGGTCATGAAAAAAAAGTTAGAACCATTATGCTAACAACAGCCCTAATAAATATTATCTTGAATTACCTCCTTATCCAGTCCCATGGTGTAACTGGCGTCGCTATGGCAACTATGGCTAGTTTAATGATATGGAATATATGGATGCTTTTCCAAGTAAAAAAATCTTTAGGATTCTGGATGATTTAACGGCTTATCAAGAACCAACTATTTTACAAACAGTGAAGGAACTTAAAATGCAATTACCCGTATTCATTTGTGTCGGCGCTCAAAAATCCGGCACCACACTGTTACATGATATTTTAAAACAATACAATCAAGTTTTTTTACCCAAAAAAAAAGAAACTAAATTCTTTCAATTAGATGAAAAGTACAACCACGGTCTAAACTACTATCAGTCAGAATTTTTTAAAAATTCCCAATCATCCCAAACCCTTGGTGAAATTGACCCGGATTACATGTACTTTGATTATATTCCTGAGAGAATCTACCAAACATTAGGTCAGAATATAAAAATAATCTTTATCCTTAGAAATCCTGCAAAAAGAGCTTATTCTCACTTCCTTATGTCTAAAAAAAAGGGCTTCGAAAAGTTATCTTTTGATGAGGCTATAAAAAATGAAAAAAAACGCTTATTAATAGATGACTCACAAAAAGAACTGTATAAAAGCGCAACACATAACTACAGCTATATAGATCGTGGTTATTACACAAAACAGATCAATCGGTTTCTGAAGTTTTTTCCTAAAGAGAATATGTTATTCCTTCATTTCGAAGAGGACTTAATAGCCAATAGAGAAAAAACGATTGCTTCTATTCTGGAGTTTATAGGTCTTGACAGTTCTCTAGAACAGTTAGATCTAGACATCAAAAGTAACGAAAAAAGCCAATACAAATCAAAAATTATTAATAACTTTATTTTTAAACCTTCATGGCTATCCAAACTTTTAAAACCTTTCTTGACTCAAAAGTTAAGATGCCATTTAAGAGGTTTTTTACTTAAAAAAATACTGAATCAGTTTAATACAAAACCTATCAGTACCGACCCAAATGAACCCGATTTTGCCCTAATCAATAAGCATTACTTTAAAGATGAAATTATAGCCCTAGAAGAATTTCTAGGTAGGCCTTTAAAAAGCTGGGCTAAGGAATAGATTATACTCCCTAAGAAAAATGCTTCCTTAACATCATCCTAAACGTTAATTATGAAAGCCTACATCGTAATCCTAAATTGGAACGGATATCTAGACACGCTTGAATGTTTGGAGTCTGTATTCAAATTAAGCCACCCTAACTTTCAAGTTATTCTTTGTGATAATGACTCTTCGGATAATTCAATAGCGCATTTCACTCGCTGGGCAGAGGGTAAGCACTCATCTCCCATTGCTGAATCTTCTGCTTTAACTTCACTGGTATCACCATCAGTAAGCAAACCTATTTCTTATGCCTTACTGGAAAGAGATCAAGCTGAAAGGGGAAATATATCTAATCCCGACGTTGATCTAATCATGATAAAAACGGGGGGTAATTTAGGTTTTGCAGGAGGGAATAATGTAGGGCTCCGTTACGCACTAAAACGCGATGACTTTGATTATATCTGGCTCCTAAATAACGATACGGTTGTAGCCCCTGACTGCTTATCTAAAATGATTACTTATTCACAATCTCACTCCTCCAAAAACCTATGCGGGAGCGTACAATATTTTTATCATGCGCCTGAAATCATACAAGCGTTAGGTGGGTGCCACTACAATAAATGGAGTGGCATAGCCTCAGAAACATTAGGCCGGGGGACTTCTATTCATGCTGAAATTAACCACGCCAATTTTGAAAAACAGTTGTCCTATATACACGGGGCATCTTGGCTATTACCCAAAAACTTTTTAACGGATATTGGCCTTATGTCGGAAGACTATTTTTTGTATTATGAAGAGATTGATTGGTGCATTAGAAACAACGACCAATACCAACTGTGTTACTGCCCTGAAGCGAAAGTTTTTCATAAGGAAGGGGCTAGTATTGGCTCTAAAAACTTAACTCAGGAATCCTCACTCTTTGCGGATTTTTATCTTTTTAGAAATAAATTAAAGGTCACTCGAAAATTTTATCCTGAAGCGCTTTTAACGGTTTATTTAGCCACCCTATTACAACTCATCAATCGAATACGGCGGCGTCAGTGGCATAAAGCAAAATTAATCATCCAAATATTATTTGGTAAACAAACCTACCCCCAATAATAAAGCAATGCTTACCGCACCGTTCTACAACTTCTAGTTACCGAATAACCTATCAAAGCTAACAGTATTCCGACGAAGTCAATTCCAAAATCGCCAACAGATGCAGTTCTAGAATTTATATTCAATTGTGCAATTTCTGAAGCCATAGCAAACAACAACATGATATAAAAAACTCGAATGGGTTTTATTGTCCGTAATGTCTTGCATAGCGCTAGCGTTAACATGGCAAACAATCCCAAATGCCCTAATTTTTTTATCATTGGTATCGAAATATTAAAAGTTTTTTTCTTTTGTATTTGTTGTTTTTGTAACCCGTCAAATTGATGACCCACCTTAATTTCTTGACTATCACCCAAAACAAAACGGTATTCATTAACAATCGTTTTACCCCATTGAAAGCATTGATTAGGGACCATAACCCCGATAGTAATCGTTATAAATATTAACAATGAGACCTTGCCCCAAATCCCCTCTAAATATTCTTTCTTTAAATAGAGCATTGGCACAACAAAAATAAAACACCATAGAGTAATCAAGGCATATTCAAATATCACCTGAACAGTGGGTTGTCGATATTGTCCTAGATTAATCTGCCTGATAACAGCTTGACCACTTTGTGCTAATAATTCGATGGAAAACATATAAGATGAATAATTCTCATCAAAAACTAATCTTGAAGCTCCTTGAAAAGTACCGTCTTTCTTTTGATGAAAAAGTAGGTGTGGAACGGACCAAATAAGTCTTCCACCTTGCTCTGGATACAATACAAGCCTAAACCCATACCAACTTTTCTGGTCTGTCCCAACTAAGTTTTTTAATTGAACATCGTATTCCAACAAAAAAACATTCCCCTTCCCCCCTTTAATCTTTTTTCTATAATGCTTACTGTTTGCTTCTAGGGTAATTAAACCGCCTTTTTCAAGACGACTGTCATCAGGCAAACTCTCTTTCGTTTTAAGTTCAGAATATTCATTGAGCAAATTCAACTTAACCGGCAGCAAACTATAATTATAAAAATAACCATAATAGATAATCGTTATGACAATCAGTCCGACCAGAGAATAAACATACCGATATTTATTGATGTACATAGAGGCCTTTTAATTCCACTCAATTTGAAACAACTTCAGCTAATACTAGTTGTTACCCACATCGACACATACTAAAAGTAAAACTTTATTTCACTGGCTAACAATCAGGGTACTAAAAGCTTTTGTAACTCACTGTGCATATCTGAAAACAAACTTTTCCAGGTATATTTTTCTTTGATTAATTGCCTTGAATTACACTCCAAATGTTCCCACAGTTCTTTTTCAACCAACAATCTTTCAATAAGCTTTACCATGTTCTCGGGGTTATCTTCAACGGCCAAATGTGTCATGTTTTCAAAATCCATTCCCTCTGACCCGATGCTTGTCGTAACTGTTGGAATACCCCGACACATGGAACTTAAGACTTTTACCTTCATCCCCGCTCCAAACCGTAACGGTGCAATAGCCACTCGGCTGCGTTGGAAGAAAGGCTCTAAATTTTCAACAAAACCCTCAAAAACAATACCTGATAATGGCTCAGTTGCATCAATTAATCGAGGGTCTGGATCTTTCCCAATTATTGTAAGCGCTAAGTCTGCATGACTTTTCTTTAATGTCGGCCATACCGCCTTAAAAAACCAAAGCAATCCATCAACATTAGCCTCCCAACGCAACGAACCGACATACAGTAAAGTTTTAGTGGTTTGTTCAAACGACAATGTAGGCAACTGCAACTGACTGTCATCACCAAGGTGGTAGGTATATCGACATTTATTACGATCTACACCGATTAACGCTAAGCTATCAATATCATTAGGTGATGCAAAAACCAAGTCAGCTCTATGACAAGCATTACGTTCATAACGCTTAACACGTAGTGATTCAATATAACTCACCAATCGCTTTGCGATATTCTGGTCAGGAGATTTAGCAAAACGCTCCCACATTAAGTAATAGGCATTGTGTTCATGTAAGACTACTTTCCCTTGGTAATTTGAAGGGATGTATTGAAAAACCTCATAATGATCAGCAATGACCATGTCATAGTCATGTATGACATGACTGACCTCAGACATAAAACACTTTGAATAAGTCCTGAAAACATTCAGCGGTATACGCTGATAAAAACTTTTCAATAAGTTGCCAATACTACGAGGTACTTTAACTGGTGCTGATAGGAATGATTCTAACTTCACCCGAGCCAAAAATTTCTCTACATGCTCTTCATCATTCTCTTTAAGAACTGCCGCAACAGTCAAACCATACTGTTGACTTAAAAATTCAACTAACTTCCAACTCTTTAACTTACCACCACTAACCGGCGGATAAGGTAACTCAGGGGTTAAAAATAAAATTTTCTTCATATCCTTAGGTTTTTTTAAATAACACTCTTTTACCTAAGCACAAAGTATGCCTCTTTACTAAAGAACAAAAATCTATTGGGTTTATGAAAATACTGGCATCGAACTCAACTAAGGGAAACTATTGAGTCACACAACTTAAAAAACTTATCAAAAAATGCATTTTGCATACGACACTGCAACTTAACCCAAAATATATTGTGTTACTTTGCTTTACGCCATTAACTAGAAATGAGCTGCTGAAATACACTAATAAAAGATTCACTCGGCTTAGCTACAACCGGCATATACCACATTGATTCGCGGGCAAAAGCATTGCACTTCACCGCATCTTTTTCTGTCATCAGCACCGGTCGCTGGTCAGGAAAGTTAAGGTCTTCTAATTGAAAATAATGATGGTCAGGGAAGGCGTGTGGTTCTCCCTTAATGCCATACTCTGCCAAGGTATTAAAAAAACGTTGTGGATTACCAATCCCTGCCACCCAATGAAAATGGATGTCGCTTAATTCTTTTAACGGCTTCTTTTCACCCGTGAGTAAGTTAATAACATCACCCCCTACCATTTGCATATTATGGCCATCATGAGAACCTGAACCATTAACAATAACGGCATCGACCTGATCTAAACGACACCGTGGCTCCCGAAGAGGTCCTGCTGGCAAACAAGCCCCATTGCCTAACCCTCGCTCACCATCAATTACCGCAATTTCGATGGCTCGCCCTAAACGGTAGTGCTGCAATCCATCATCAGACAAAATAATATCACACTGAAAATCAGTGATTAAAAGCTGTGCATCTTCAACCCGAGAAGGTCCCACCGCTATAGGGCAACTCACTTGCCGTGCAATAACTATAGGTTCATCACCCACCATTTTACAATCACTGTTAGCCGTTACGACCTGCGGCCAGGTCTTTGCCTTACCACCGTAACCACGACTAATAATCCCAGGATTAAAACCGCATTGTTGAAGATACTGCGCCATCCAAATAATGAGCGGTGTTTTCCCCGTACCCCCCACGGTAATATTCCCGACCACAATAACCGGAACGGGCAATGCCTCAGTTTTTAAAAAATTGTGCTGATAGAGTAATTGCCGAATTAGAATAATTCGTTGATAAATAAACCCTAAAGGAAGCAACCAAAAAATGACACGCTGTTCATACCATCGTGTTTCCAGCCATTGTACAAAACGAGTCTTAAGCACTATTTTTCAGCCGCTTGCTGAGTCGCAAAGGTGATTTGTACAAAACCTACACGGCCAGCAATATCGAGCGCATTCACTACAGCCTGATAAGGTGCTAAAGCATCGGCATTAATAACCAGCGCTTGCTTTGTATCCTTAAAAACTGATGCTAACGAATGCGTTAAAGTTGACAGTTTATTATCCGCTAAGGGCTGTTCATTAAGGTAGTATTGGCTCTTTGAATCAATCGACAAAACCAATAACTTTCGTGGGGCTAGTTCTTTGGAACCCGACTCTGGCAAGGTGATTTGCAAGGCCGTGTTTTTATTAAATGTTGTGGTGACCATAAAGAAAATAAGTAATAAAAACACCACATCAATCATAGGCGTAATAGAAATCTCCAGATTTCTTTTCTTCCTATGGCGAAAATTCATAGTGATGAATCCTCACGTTCACCATGAATCATCTCAATGAGCTTTAAAGACTCCTCTTCCATATTAAGCACCAAGTCATCGACTCGCCCTTCAAAATAACGGTGAAACATTAAACTAGGAATAGCAACAGCAAGTCCCGCTGCCGTCGTAATCAATGCTTCTGAAATACCACCAGCCAAAACACTAGGATCACCGACCCCCTGGCTCATAATGGCAGCAAATACTTTAATCATCCCCACAACCGTACCTAACAAACCTAATAGCGGTGTAATGGCAGAGATTGTTCCTAATGCCGTTAAATAACGCTCTAAATCATGCGCAACTTGACGCCCGACTTCTTCGATACTTTCTTTCATGATCTCTCGACCAAACCGACTATTGGATAAACCTGCGGCCAAAATAGCCCCTAAAGGCGAGCCTACTTTTAAACGCCGTATGGCCATCGCATCTAACTTTTCTTCTCGAGACAACTTCCACACCTGAGGCACTAAATCAGGCGGTAAGATCTTGTTTCGCTTAAGCGACCAAAAACGCTCAACAATAATCCCCAAGGCGACTATCGAACATAAAACAATCGGCAGTAACATCAAACCGCCTTTTTCAAAGAATTCGAACATTGTTCACCCTAAAAGTTAAACATACATTTAGATTACTTCTTCTTTCACAAGATATCAAAAGCCATGAACAACCACATAACTTTCTTTATAAACCCTATATCCCAAAACAGCACCTCTAACATCGATTTACTATTTCATATTTTTTTTCGACCCTACATTATAAGGCTATAAAATCAGCCTACTCAACAAATCATTAGCTCATCAAACATTCAGGGTACTTCGTATTCATTTCAGTGAACTAATAAACTTAAATAATTACCGCTTGTATTTCGCTATACCTGTGAGCATAAATATGACAGCAACTCACCTATAAAACATAAAGAACCACTTTAAGAATTTAAATCACTTTGGTTTTTCGTATTACGACCCACCCAAAAATAGGCTACAACGAAAGCGACCAATGACAATACAGCGGCTATCGAATAAACAAACATGGCCCCATATTGCTCCCAATAAAAACCACTATAAAGGCTGCCGATCATACCGCCTAATCCAAAGCCTAAACTACTGTATAACGCCTGACCTTTGCCTAAATGCTGGTCGCCAAAATACCGATGCACTAAATGAATAGCCACCACATGGGTCGCACCAAATGTAGCAGCGTGTAACACTTGTGCGGCGATTAAAACCGGCAACTGCGTTACCCCCCAGCCGATCATTAGCCACCGAATGGCCGCCAAGGCAATACTGGTCAGTAAGATATGCCGTAAGGATACCTTTTGAAGTATTTGCCGCATAAAAATAAACAAGATAATTTCAGAAAAAACGCCCAAAGCCCATAACATGCCGGTGAGGGTTGTCGAGTACTGATGCTCTGCCAAATAGATCGAATAAAAGACATAATACGGCCCATGACCGGCTTGCAGTAATAAGCACACCAGTAAGAAAGCTAAGACTTCCGGTTGTTTTAAAATAGGCCAGAGCCGAACGGTGGTTTTGTCTTCCCTTGAAAGACTCACTTCAGGCGTCATCCAGGCAATCGCCCAGATAGCGACTAACAACCCTAAAACAATTACCGGCAATACCGCTAAAGTAACCCGTTCTAAGTAATACCCCATCGCCAGAACCGTGACAATAAAGCCCACCGAACCCCACAACCGAATCTGGCTATAACGGTGTGAATCAGAAGATAAATGAAATAAAGTGACGGCCTCAAACTGCGGTAACGCCGCGTTCCAAAAAAAGCTAAAGCCCAGCGTTAAAATGGCAAATCCAAAATAAAGTGGATCGAATAAAAAACCGCTAAAAATAACCGCTGCTAAAAATGAGGCCCAGCGAATAATACGCATACTTTTACCGGTATGATCGGCCAGCCAACCACAAAGATTAGGGGCAATAACTTTTGTCCCGATCAACAGAGCGGTTAATTGACCAATAGCAACCGCATCAAAGCCTGAAAAATCCAGATAGAGGCTCCAAAAAGGTAATAGGCTACCTAATGAGGCAAAATAAAAGAAATAAAACCCCGACAGCCGCCAATAAGGAAAACTGGGGGCCATCGACTAGCGTAAAACCGGCAGTCCTGAATCGACTTGGGCATTTTGCGCCCGGTGTCTCAGAAAATGATCCATCAAGGTAATTGCCATCATCGCCTCAGCGATAGGCGTGGCTCTGATCCCCACACAAGGGTCGTGACGGCCCGTAGTGATCACTTCCACCGCTTCACCTGCGGTATTGATACTACGCCCCGGTAAATGCAAACTTGAGGTCGGTTTAAGCGCAATACTGGCTACAATATCCTGTCCGGTTGAAATACCCCCTAAAATACCGCCAGCATGATTACTTAAAAAACCTTCCGGTGTTATTTCGTCTCGAAATTCTGTGCCTAAACTCTCAACACAATCAAAACCGCCACCAATCTCAACGCCTTTAACCGCATTAATACTCATTAAGGCATGAGCCAATTCTGCATCCAATCGATCAAAAATAGGTTCCCCTAAACCCGGAGGAACATGGCTAGCAATGACATTAACTTTCGCACCGATCGAATCGCCCTTTTTTCGTAGTGCGTCCATATAGGTTTCAAGTTCCTCAACCTTATTAGGGTCAGGACAGAAAAAGGGGTTATCGTCGACAATACTCCAATCTACCGGGCTGATTTTAATCGGCCCCAATTGCGCCAAATAACCTTTTACTTCGACACCCAATTGTTCTTTAAGAAACTTCTTCGCAATGGCTCCTGCTGCCACACGGATAGCTGTTTCCCGTGCTGACGAACGGCCGCCGCCGCGGTAATCTCTAAAACCGTATTTATGTTGGTAACTGTAGTCGGCATGCCCTGGGCGAAAACGGTCAGCAATTTTAGAATAATCTTTAGAACGTTGATCGGTATTTTCAATGATTAAACCAATCGGTGTACCGGTGGTTTTACCTTCAAAAACACCCGATAATATCTTCACCTGATCCGGTTCACGTCGTTGTGTGGTGTGCCGTGATTTGCCGGGTTTACGCCGGTCTAAATCAAACTGTAAATCTGCCTCCGTTAAGGCTATATTGGGTGGACACCCATCAACCGTACCGCCCAAGGCCAAGCCATGGCTTTCCCCAAAGGTGGTCACTGTAAATAATTTTCCTATCGAATTTCCTGACATAATCGGCTCGTTATTTTAATGCTGTTTTAAATAAATCGGTAAATTGGCTCACTTGCTCAGCGGTTAATAAAAACACCCCATCACCACCACGCTCAAAATCTAACCAGTAAAAAGGCACGTTGGGGAAGGCCTCTTGTAACGGCTCTGCACTACTCCCTACTTCCACTACTAAAATGCCCTGAGACGTTAGGAAATTTTCCGCTTCCGCTAACATCCGTATAACAATATCTAACCCTGATACACCGCCATCAAAGCCCATCGCAGGTTCAGCATGATACTCTTGTGGTAAGCCGCGTAATTCTTCTTGGTTAACATAAGGCGGGTTACTGACAATCAGATCATAACGCTGATTCACTTGGGCAAACAAATCAGACTCAATGGCAACGACACGGTCTTGAAGGCCGTGGCGTTCTATATTCATTGTTGCAACCGCTAAAGCATCCGGCGATAATTCCACGGCATCGACCTGAGCTTCTGGAAAGGCATGCGCACACGCCAATGCAATACAACCACTCCCCGTACACAGATCTAAAATACGATCGACATGCTCGGCTTCAACCCAAGGCATGAACTGTTGCTCAATGAGCTCTGCAATAGGCGAGCGCGGTACTAACACACGCTCATCCACATAAAAATCCAAACCGGCAAACACCGCCGAGTTGGTTAAGTACGCTAACGGCTTTCGCGTGGTGATTCGTTGCTGCATTTTCTCGACCACAGTTTGGCGCTCACGCACCGTCAATACCGCTGACAAGTATTCTTTTGACAAGTCATAAGGTTGATGGAGGGTATGCAAGACCAACGCCACCGCTTCATCGTGGGCACTCTGTGTACCGTGACCAAAAAACAACTCCGCCTGATTAAACTGACTGGTAGCAAAGCGAATATAATCCAGAATTGTGGTTAATTCCGAAGTAACTTCCTCAGAATTGAATGTCATAACAAGCCTTTTATAACGGTGAGAGGGTAAATAGCGACTAATTTTAAACTAAAACAGCCCTGACAACGCATAAAATTGTGTTTGCCGAGCCGCTTTTAACCCCATTTGGAGCTCAAATGAGCACTGATGTTAATACTGACGAGCGCGTTGTTCGGCCTGGGCTGCGCCTTGTTGGTTCCCTTGTAAGTGCCGAGCTTTGGCAATAAGCAGCCAGCAGCGTTTCTTTAAGGCATTTTTACCTTGCGACAACGACAGTGTTTTCTCTGCCAACTGTTCAGCCATAACGGCTTTTCCTTGCTTAATTCTGATTTCAGCCAATTTGATCATCACATGAGCATTCCTAGGCTCTAACCGCAGGGCTCTTTCGACCGTGGCTGCTGCAATATCCAAAGATCCGAGATTAATATTTCGCTGTGCTTCGCTGATTAATGCCACGACCGGTGCCGAGGCCTCTTTGAAGGTTAATGAATGACCCACAAGCGCATTCTGACCGCTATCAACATCAGCACCCTCTTTACGCGACCAAAAAAAAGACCGTTTCTTTTCAGGTTCGTTATACGTTTCAGCTACCGTCCCTAAACCACGACCACCCAATGACCCTGACACCGGTGCCGGTGATTGGTTTTTATACAATACATCGCACCCACTTAAAGACAACAATAAAACGAAGCTTAAGACTCGGTAACTAACCCTTGAGGAATATTTTAATAATGCGGTCATAACCAATAGCCTAGTACCTATAAAGAATGAACCCACGTAGTGTACCGTGAAACGTTAGTCTATATGACCTTTTTACGGTGTTAGCCACAAAGAGAAAACGTCACTGTAGTGATCTATTTTACCTGTAAAGCGCTCATCTAAAGATCTCGTTAAGCCCTGTTGAGTTGAATTTAAGGTATGGTATGACGATGAACATACCCTATTAAATGCTAACGCACAAAAATCATGCGCTCCTCTTTTCTTCTCTACGGTGCCAACGGTTACTTAGGTACACAAATCGCCCGACTTGCCGTACAACACGGCTTAAAACCAGAACTAGCCGGCAGGAATAAAGCCGCACTCACCGAGTTGGGTAACGCCCTTAATCTTAGCGTAACGGTGCTACCGCTAGACGCCCCCTATCGGCTTGAACAACGCCTTAAAAAAACCACCTTTATTTTTAATTGCGCGGGGCCTTTTCAAGCAACCGCACTGCCATTGGTCACAGCGTGCCTGAATACGCAAACACATTATCTTGATATTACCGGTGAGTTATCGGTTTTTGAAAGCCTTCTAAGGTATGACACAGCGGCTAAAAACAACAAAGTCATGCTACTCCCCGGTGCCGGTTTTGATGTCGCTGCGACCGATTGCTTAGCGCTTTATTTAAGCACTCAGATCGAGCAACCAAGCCACTTAACCTTAGCTTTTGAAAGCCAAGGCCCAGCAACACTGCCGCCCGGCACCCAACGCACCGCTATTGAATTATTAGCCTACGGTGACCGCATTCGTTATCAGGGGCAACTCCTTAAACCCCAACGCCGTTTTAAACAAAAAACAATTGATTTAGGATCCGGTCCAAAACCTTGCCTTAGAATCACCTGGGGCGATGCAGTGACCGCCTTTCACAGCACTCAAATTCCAACCATTGAAAATTACTTATCCCTGCCTGTGCGCCAACAACAATTAGTGCGTTTAAGCC